>Ga0209066_10000305_pt1 | contig 73549 bp, 56 predicted proteins | sample All_14_2_FD_187198 | JGI IMG/M metagenome (GOLD analysis project Ga0209066, IMG submission 187198) | Freshwater microbial communities in response to fracking from Pennsylvania, USA - Allegheny Zone_MetaG_DW_15 (SPAdes) (version 2) ...
GAGTCCTTATAATATTGAAACGGATCCTTTTACCGGTGAGACTCGTGAGGTGGGTAATATGGGAGGTTTCGGGGATAAGTTAATGCGTCATGTTGTTTTAGGTGCTGAACTTCGACCTTTTAAAGCTTTTGCTGTCAGAGTTGGTTATAATTATCTCCGCAGACAAGAATTAAAGATCAATGATAATACTAAGACAGTTGGCTTCTCATGGGGCTTCTCGCTTACCACTTATGGTTTCTCGTTTAGCTATGCCAGATCAGCTTATCATTTGGCCGGATCGCCAAACTTCATAACTCTTTCGACTAACCTGGATAAAGTCTTCGGAAGGAATTAATTGTTGGTATGATTGTAAACATTGATAAGGGAAGTGGCTTCTGTTTCGGTGTAATTAAAGCTATTTCTAAGGCAGAAGAGGAACTTTCTAAACATCATGAGCTCCATTGTTTGGGCGATATTGTTCATAATACTGAAGAAGTTGGTAGACTGGCTGCGATGGGACTGAATGTTATTGAACATCAACAAATGAATCAATATCAAAATCAAACCTTGTTAATTAGAGCCCATGGCGAACCTCCTTTAACCTATAAACAAGCTGAATCATACAATATTAAAGTGATCGATGCTACTTGTCCTGTTGTTTTAAAACTACAGCAAAGGGTTAGAAATGGTTGGCAAGAGATGAAATCGAAACAAGGCCAGATAGTTATTTTTGGTAAGAAAGGGCATGCCGAGGTAATTGGCTTAGCAGGACAAACAAATAATGAGGCGATCATTGTTTCTACCATAGATCAGATATCCCAAATCGATCCAACAAAACCGGTACGGTTGTTCAGTCAAACTACAATGAGCCTTGATGATTTTGCTCTTATTCGAGAAGGTATACGTTTGCATCTAAATACTTCAGGACAAACAGACTTTGAAGCCTATGATACTATTTGTAGGCAGGTGTCAAATCGATTAGAGGAGTTAACTCAGTTTTCTTTAAACCATGATGTGATTGTTTTTGTATCAGGCAAAAAGAGTTCAAATGGAAAGGTTCTATTTGAACATTGCAAAAGCATTAATCCTCATTCCTATTTTGTTTCGAATATTGATGAAATCGATTATGACTGGTTGCGTTATGCCTCATCGGTAGGTATTTGTGGTGCAACAAGTACTCCGAAATGGTTAATGGAGAAAGTCGCCTCTCAAATTCGTATCTTTGGAGAAAACTGTACTGATGTTTCTTAATCACTTAGCTCTCTCAAACTTCAAAAATTGTAAAGAGGCCTCTTTGGTTTTGAGTCCTAAGATTAACTGTTTTACCGGTCGAAATGGAGCCGGAAAAACAAATCTGCTTGATGCGATTTATTATCTTTCCTTTTGTAAGAGCTACTTTATTCAAAGTGATGTGCTTAATATTCGTTATGGAGAGGATTATTTCGCTATAAATGGATTCTACTCTTTGGATGATGGAAAGATTGATAAAATTCAATGCATTCAAAGGAGAGACCACCCCAAAAAGTTCTCCCTTAACAAAAAAGAATATGATCGTTTAGCTGATCATATTGGTCTTTATCCGTTGGTTATCGTCTCTCCCTCTGATGCCGACCTTATTAATGATGGTAGTGAAATAAGGCGTAGGTACATAGATAGTGTTATCTCTCAGTTTGATAAGACATATCTCTATCATTTAATTAATTATAACAAAGGAATTGCTCAGCGTAATGCGCAATTGAAACAGTTTGCTGAGATTCATTTCTATGATGATACCATGCTCTCTTTGTGGGATGAAAGGCTAATAGAACCAGCAACCTATATATTTGAGAAAAGAAGGGCGTTTCTCAGCGAATTTGCAGAGGTCTTTCAATCTTTTTATGAATGGATAAGTGAAAGTCGGGAAATTGTATCTGCTACCTATTCCTCTCAAATGGTTGAAAGTAGTTTTCTCGATCTTCAGAAAGCAAATCGCGATAAAGATCGTATACTGAAGTATACTTCTTCGGGAGTTCATAAAGATGATTTAGATCTAAAAATGAATGGCTATCCAGTTAAAAGAAATGGAAGTCAAGGACAACAAAAGTCTTTTGTTATCGCTCTTAAACTTGCCCAATTCGAGTATACCAGAAGAATTAAGAACTTTAAGCCAATTTTATTGTTTGATGATATTTTTGATAAACTGGATCACCATAGAGTAGATAAACTGATTAAATTGGTAAGTCTTGATAGTTTTGGTCAAGTTTTTATTACTGATACTCAGCCCGAAAGAATTAACGCAATATTCAAAGAATCAGATCTTGATCATTCTGTCTTTGTCGTTGAGGATGGGCAGGTTGAAATGACCTCTAATTCTTGAATGGCATTTAAAGGAGTAGCTGTAATTTGATTGTGAATTCGTCGGAGTATTCTGTCTATAAGAATATATACCTATCCAATCGCTCTTTTTCCTACTTTTGTAGTTCTATTATGAAGAACAGATCATCTGACATACATATAAAAAATAAGAAGGCTTATCACGAATACTACCTTTTGGAGGAGTATGTGGCAGGCATTCAATTACAAGGAACTGAAATTAAGAGCATTCGTGCTGGTAAGGTCAACTTGACCGATTCATATTGCGCTTTTAATGGTACCGAACTCTTTGTTAGAAATATGCATATCTCAGAGTATGAGTTTGGAACTATTTATAATCATGAGCCAAAAAGGGAGAGAAAACTCCTACTTAAAAGTCAGGAACTGAAAAAGCTTAATGGCAAGGTGAAGGAGCGAGGTTTTACTATTGTACCAGTTCGGCTTTTTGTTAATGAAAAGGGGCTCGCTAAACTTGTCGTTTCACTTGCTCGTGGTAAACATAGCTATGATAAAAGAGAAGTCCTTAAACAAAAGGACAATAAGCGAGATATGGATAGACGCCATGAAGATTAGTGGGGTCGTTTGATTGGTTATAAACTATAAACAGCCTGTTTCGGATTATTCAAGATTCAAGGATTCAAGGATTCAAGGATTCAAGATTTACTATTTCTTTAAAATTTCTACTCTAAAGCAAAAGTCTGATTTCGTCTTAGAATCCTGAACGAAGTTGGTTGTCATAAACTTCTTGGTAAGTACTTAAAAGTAAAACCGACCATGCTAATCAGAACATAGCAAGGCCGGCATAGGGCAATGGTTAAGTAGTAAAGGCCAATAAAAAAGGACTGGAAATCACCAAAACCAGTCCTAAATTTGAAGTGGCGAACTTCAAATCTAATGCAAAAGAATAAAACCTTATCCCGATATTCTTTAAAGTCAATCACCATTGCTTTATCGAATATCTTGGCGCAAAAGTAAGGTATGCCTTATTTATTGCAAAAAAATCTCCATTTTTGCACAATTTTGCAACAGATTGTTAAAAATTTAACATTTTTCTAGATTGAAGAAAGGGGTAATAATTCATCATCTGTTGAATTTGTTATCAAATATCAGATTATTATAAAGGAAGGAATAGGCTAGATGAAAACAGTATCACAGATTGTTGAAGAGATTTTGCAAAGAGAACCTTTTATTTGGGAGAGTCTGAATGAAGGGTTGATAAATACCTCTGCATTGGCTCGTCAGATTGCTCCTGAAGTCATTCGGGTAATGGGTCGAGAGGTTAATGAATCAGCGATAATGATGGCTATCAGGCGGGTTGGGGTGCAAACTCCAATGGCTTTGCAAAGTAAACTAAAACAATTTGCAAAGATGCTTGGGGATATGACAATGAGGTCAAATCTTGAAGACTTTACATTTAGAAATAGCAAGACTTTGGCTTCAGCGCAAGCTATGCTACTAAATGAGGCGATTTCTTTTCGTGATCCATTTATAACCTTTTCGCAGGGGGTTGCTGAAACTACCCTTATTGTATCAGATTCGTTGGTTAGTAAGGTGAATAGTATTTTTGCTGAGGAGGAGTTATTACATCACGCTAATACGCTCTCTAGTCTTACTATTCGGTTGCCTGATCAAAATAGTGCAGTTATTGGATTATACTATTTAATCTTTAGAAATCTTGCTTGGCAAGGCATCAACGTGGTGGAGGTTATTTCTACGACCAATGAGTTTACAATTATTCTGCAAGATGATCAAATTGAGAATGCGTTTAAGATCTTTAAAGAAATGCGAAAGTAGTATTCAGACGGATTGGTTTTTAAAACTATTAGATATAGATAGTTTTATACTGCGTAGCTATTTGTAAAATATCGATAAAAGAAAAGAGGCTGTCATGATAAGATGACAGCCTCTTTTTCTAATAGATTATTGTTATTTAATTAGTTTCAGGCAGTGAGTCATACCATTAAACTGGACTTTTACTATATAAAGCCCCGATTTTAAGGTTTCTGTGTTGAATCTGGCGATACCATTTCTCTCAATAGTTTGGTTTATCAATTGACCTTGGGTGGTATAAATCGAAACCAAAGAATTAGAAGGTAATCCGATGATAGTTACTTGGTCTATTACCGGATTAGGAAACATAGTAATTGCATCGGTTACTAGTTCATCAATTCCGACCGAGTCGGTACATTTTATGGAGGCTTTCCATCCTTGAGATGCTGTTCTTCCGGCCGAGAAGGCGAATGTTAAAGCACCTTGAGGATTATTAGAGGTTATTTTTGTAGGAATATTTGTGGAGGTATAGCTTCCTAGTACCGGAGCGAGTGTATCAGCTCCATTAAAGACTCTAAGTTTATCTGCAGCACCGCTAGTTTGAGGTGTTAATTGAAATTCAGAAAAATTGACCTCAACCTGTTTACCTGCTGTACCTGATTTTAAAATGGTAACTTCAGATCTATTAGTTGCGTATGGGTGCTCAGGGCCTCCATTATCGTAAAACCATCCGTTGCAAGACTCAATAGTCCTATTGCCGGATACCCAATGATCACCTACTTCAATAAAGGCCTGCTTATTATTAGTATTGGAATACTGCGTATTTGAGGCTGTTAAGCTAACATCGTAGACCCCTTCCGTATAATATACGATATAGCTAGGGTTTTGCATTGTAGAAGAGGAGGGTGAACCACCGGTGAACGTCCATGTCCAGTTAGTTGGATCTCCTAATGATTCATCAGTATAGTTTATAGTTTCATTGACCTGAATGTGGTTCTTGCTAGCATTAAAGAAGCTCCAGACCCCAACTGGCACCAATTGAACATCTAATGTAAGGGCTTCATAATCGTTGACAGTAACATCCATGGTCTTGGTTACATATCCCTCGGCCGAGAATCTGAATTTCCAAGAGCCTGCTTTGATTGGTCTGAAATATCTTCCATCATTGTATGAATAGATCCATGAGCTATCGGCATCATGATTCATAACGAAGATCTCTGCTTTAATCGGAGTACCCGTTATGGTATCGGTTACTTTTCCTCTGACCCCATAGGTAGCCTGATACATGTAATTCATAAAAGAGCGGTAGTTGTACTCCCAATGATCCTCTAGTTGATTGGTAGGTAAGAGTTTGGTATTGGATATCTCTAATGTAAATTCTCTTCCGTTTTGGAAGTAGGTCATATAGTCTTGTCGCCCCCCTATTGCTCTATACCAATCGTATCCATTCGTATAACCAACACCAAAGTCACTCATATACCCTGGCTTGCCATAGAATTGACAACTATCAGCATACTCTTTTGAAACGAGAATCCACCAATCTGTATCAGGATGTCTTTTAACCCAAGTATCCCAAGGGTAGTTAACAACTTCAGCCCCTCCATGAGTGTTTGCTGAAAGGATAAAATGATGATCATCGGCTAAATTCATAAAGGCAACGGTTTCGGGTTGCCAGGCTTTTCCATCTGGATGTAATCCAACGGCAGGATCAGGATAATTTCTGTTTAAATCTACATTATTTGCGTTGTATCTCGTAGCTCCATTTACACTATTGTTGCCTCCGCGATATGTCCCATCAGGATTAGCTAAAGGTGCAATGTAGATATCTAAATTATCGACTAACCAAGTGACCTTTGGATTGGTACCATAATTGCTCAGAAGGTAGTCTATTAATCTCATTAATAATACATAACCAGTGGTTTCATCTCCATGCATTGTACCCGAATAGAGAAATTCAGGTTTTCCTGTATTTACAGATGAATGGATCTTAGCAACTAAGAGTTTTCTGTTTTGAGTTGTTGTCCCAATTTCCAAAATGGAGCAGAGATTAGGATAATTAGTGTGAAAATCATTCATTATTTGGATAAATCCTTCGTAAGTTGGATAGTAATTCCACGCATTTGTCCCTTTTATCTCACTGGGACCTTTAACGAGTATATTTTCTTGTGTGATTCCCGGTGCCGGTAGTTTCGTAAAGGTGATTCCAAGATGTTGGAATTTCTCCATCTCTTCCATGTTAGCATAGGCATAGGCATCATCTCCCTTTATATTATCAATAGATACCATTGTTCCAGCCTGCATCAAAAGTTCAGGAGAGGGAATGTTGAATTTGAAATAGATCTCTGGTCTATCTCCAAATAAATCCTTAAGATTGGCTTTGCCATTCTCATAGCTTTGCGCAGAAAGAAAATTTCCTGCGATCATGAGAATTATAAAAAGTAAAAATTTTGGTCTCATTGTGTTGAGAAGTTTGGTGAGGGTATTATAGTTTATTCATTAATCAAGTCAATCTGTTGCTTGATGTTCTGAGCAACAGTGGCGTTAACATTTGCAAGAGGCAATCGAACTCGGTTGTGGCAGTGACCTTGATGGGCAAGAGCCTCTTTGACACCTGCCGGACTACCGTCTGCAAAGATCTGATTCACTAGCTCGAATGTTAATCCATGTAGTCTCCGGGCTTCTGCAAAATTCCCTGCAATTGCTTGTCTAACCATTTCAGAGTAGGTAGCAGGGACACTATTTGCAACTGTGCTAATGACTCCGGTAGCACCTAGGGCAACTAAAGGTAAGGTCATGTTATCATCTCCAGACAACAGAACAAAGCCTTCTGGAGCGTTTTTCATGATCTTAAAACACTGGTCAGCATTTCCAGAGGCCTCTTTTATAGCAATTGCATTTGAGCACGTATTTATGATCCGAAGAGTGGTGTCAGCAGTCATGTTTACCCCTGTTCTGCCTGGTACATTGTAGAGGATGATGGGTAGGGGTGATGCTTCGCAAACGGCTTTGTAATGTTGGAATAGTCCTTCTTGCGATGGTTTATTGTAATAGGGGGTGACGGAGAGAATGGCATCGATTCCTTCATGGATCGATTTAAGTTGTTTAATGACACTGGCTGTATCATTACCCCCAACGCCTAAAACAGCAGGAACTCTCTGTTTATTTACGTTTAAAATGGTCTTGATGACATCGCTCTTCTCTTCGGCTGATAAGACAACAGATTCTCCTGTGGTACCAAGAATAACTAAAAACTCACATCCACCGGTAATACATCGTTCAGTTATTCTTTTTAGGGCTTCAAAATCAATCGATAAATCAGACTTAAAAGGAGTGATGAGGGCTACCCCTGTTCCAGAAAAATTGCCATTCATTTTTTAGTGATTTTTGAAAATGGATAAAGTATCTTTAATTAATTGATATCGTTCTGAATTTGACGAAGATGGATCGCAGATAACCAAAAGATCACCATAATAACACGAGCTATCAGTAGTTGAAGTGCGGAAATGTGCTTTGCTATAGACAATAGTTTGGTTTGAAATCAAAAGAGAAGGCGAACATAAATTTATAAGCAGATCAGCTTGATTTTCGGTGAAAGGCCTGAGAATGGAGTGTGGGTTTTTAAATACTGAATCGGTTTGCTTCCTGGTGAAAAGAAGAATGTTTTCGGGGATCTCTCCTATGGTGATATAAAGTGGTAATTTCTTGGTAGAAAAGAATAATGCTGATTGAACTTTTTTTCCTATGGCTTGAAGGTCATTGATAATACGCATCATTTCTTTATAAGATTCCTCAGAATCTACGCCAGCGATTATTTGAATAAACTGGGCACTCTCAATAGTCGCCGGTTTGATACTACCTGTTCGCAGCCGCTCGTTTTTCCTCAAGTGAGTATATGCCTTTCGAATTCTGTATTTTTTAAAAAAAATCACTGTGATTATTTTAAATTTGTCATGCTAGTGTTTGATCACGGCAATTAGAATTCAAAGTTAACAAATAGTTTGCTGGTGACCTGATGTAACATGGTATTCTGGTTCGAACGCTTTCTTAGCTTTATTTCAAACGATATAGATATCTCTTTATTTTGTCTCATTTATGCAGATAAGTTTAACTTTTCTTGGAACAGGTACCTCGCAAGGCGTTCCTGTTATAGGATGTAACTGCCCAGTATGCTCCTCCTGGTGCTTGGCCGATAAACGATTACGCTCTTCCTTGTTGATTTCTATGGAAAAGAAGACTTTTGTAATTGATGTTGGTCCCGATTTTCGCCAGCAAATGCTCCGTTCTGGGGTGACAAATATCGATGGGGTTCTGATTACCCATGCTCACAAAGATCATATTGGCGGTTTAGACGACTTGAGAGCTTTTAACTTTCTTCATCATAAACCAGTGGAGGTGTGGGCCACCCAAGATGTTCAGTATATCATTAAGCGTGATTTTGACTATGCTTTTGCTCTAATTAAATACCCTGGAGTACCCGATCTATCGTTGAATACCATTGAGAGTTCTCCGTTTTATGCCGCTGGAGTTAAATTTACTCCTATCGATGTAATGCATCATCAATTACTGGTAAAGGGCTTCCGTTTCCAAAACATCGCTTATATCACTGATGCAAGTTACATTGAACCCTCTTCAATTAGTTTGTTGGAAGGATTAGATTTATTGATTGTAAATTCTCTAAGAATTAAGCCCCATATCTCACACTTCAATCTCGAACAGGCTCTTGACCTTATAACTCTTGTAAAACCCAAAAGAGCTTTACTTACCCATATTAGTCATGGCTTAGGCTTACATAAGGAGGTCAATACGCAATTACCCGAGAATGTTAGCTTAGCTTATGATGGGATGATCGTAGATATTGATTCATAGCCTAATCGTAGGAGGGATAAGCCTCTGACTCTTCTAATACCTAATTTGAGATCTTTACAAGAAGTTATGTGACATTGTTATATTAAAATATTTTAAATAGTCTTTATAAAGTAAAGTTATTGAGTTGTGATTCTGATGAGTGAGTGTTTTGTGTAAGTTGTTGATATGTAGAAAGATTTATATGTTAGAGAAAAGATTGAGTTTTTATTGTCTGTTTGGTTAAAAAAGTTTTTAAAAAACAAAGGATTTGATAATTTTGCACACCTTTTACTTTTAATCTACAATTAATTAAATTTATTATGAAGAAAACTAATCATCTTCGTTTACTTTTTTTACTAAGTGTGTTCACTCTCATTTTTACAACAGGTGTCAATTCTCAAAATTATGTCGAAGTGGGGTCAGGGGTTGTTCAAACTACGCAACCTCCTTATTCATCATGGAACTACACCTGGAGTGGACAGATTTATAATCACACAGCACTTGGTTCTGCTAAATCCATCACCAAGATTGGCTTAAACTGTATTTCTGGAAACAAAACCATCACAAATCAGAAGATTTACATGAAATTAACTTCTGATGCTGTCTTTAACAATGCAAACTATGAGAACCCAACTGCTAATGGGTATACTCTGGTTTATGATGGTTCAATTACCTTTAGTTTAGGATGGAATGAAATCCAACTGATTGCTCCTTTTGCTTATGATGGAACTCAGAATATTATTGTTTTCTGGGAGAATCGTTGGGGGCAATCTTATGGTCCTAATTTTACATCAACCTCATCTACTATCAATGATACAAAAAATTGTGGTAATGATGCAAGTTTTCCTGGTGTAGGAAACTCAGGTTATTTAAATCCTTATCCCAGTGCGTTACCCAATATGAGGTTCTATTATACCAGTACAGGCCCTGCAACACCTACCAATCCTATTCCTGCTGATAACGCAAAACGAGTTTTTGTCTCTACTCACCTCAATTTTACGCTTGGAGCTAATACCACCAGTTATGATCTCTATTTTGGTACATCAGAGGCTTCTATGACAAAAGTTGTTGATAATGCTCCTTGTTCCTCTGGAGTTTACTCGTATACTCCTTCTACTCTTTTAACAGGTTCAACAAATTATTTCTGGAAAGTTGTTGCAAAGAAAGGTGCTCAAACTGAAGTGGGACCCGTTTGGGATTTCTTTACAGAGCCTGTTGTATACAACTACCCTTATACCCAGACTTTTGAAGATTCAACTATTTTTAATACTTATCCAAATGCTCCTCTTTGGATCATTAACCCTGAATTCTCTTGGTATAGAAGCACAGAGATTGTTCATAGTGGATTATCTGCAGCTAAATCGTTTAGTCTGAGTAGCACCCCAACAAATATCATGCAGTCTCAGCGTTTTATCCTTCCTTCAAATCATCAAATCAGCTTTTTCTGGAAAAATTCTGATGCAAAAGTTCCAAATCGTGATACAACTTATGTTCAAGTAAGTACCAATGAAGGGCAAACATGGACAACTTTAGGCATTCTATGTGCTCTGACTTCAAGTGGTTGGGCTGAAAAAAGTTATGATTTATCGGCTTATGCTGGAAATAACTTCTACTTCCGTTTTAAGTATAGAACAGATATGTCATCAAGTGCTGAATCTATCTTTATTGATGATATTACCATTTCACCCATCTCTGGGGCTTCAACACTAAGTGTGTCTCCGGCTACTCAGAATGTTTTATCAACATTGGGTTCAACTTCGTTCACGGTCACAAGTAATATTTCTTGGACTGCTGTATCTGACCAGACATGGTGTACGGTTACTCCTTCCGGATCTGGTAATGGTACTATTCAAGCAAACTACCTCGAAAATACTTCTACTACTCCTAGAATAGCGAACATTACTGTTTCAGGGATCGGGGTCTCTCCAGTAGTCGTTACTGTTGTTCAAGCTGGAGTGGCTTCTTCTTTAGCTGTTTCTCCTGCTAACCAAAGCGTACCTTATACCAGTGGTAGTACATCTTTTACCGTTACTAGTAATGTTAACTGGACTGCTGTCAGTAATAGCACTTGGTGCACCGTGACTCCCTCTGGAACAGGAAATGGTACTTTAACTGCGAATGTCACTGAAAATACCGATATTGCCCTGCGTGTTGCCAATATTACGGTTAGCGGTCCCGGCGTAGCTGATGTAATCGTTACTGTTACTCAAAGTGGTTTTGCTACTACACTCTCAGTTAATCCTTTAAACCAGAATGTTACTTCAGCTGCTGGTGTAACAAGTTTTACTGTTACTTCAAATTCAAACTGGACTATCACCAGCGATGCTTCTTGGTGCGTTGTTCCTGCAACAGGCACTGGCAATAATAATTTTAATGCAACCTATGAAGCGAACCCAACCTTGAATCAACGCATCGCTAATATTACTATTTCTGTACCTGGTGCTGCTAGCGTTGTTGTAACTGTTACCCAGGCTGGAGTTGCCCCCATATTAACTGTTACCCCATCTTTACAACAAGTAACTGCTAGTGCTGGCACTGTAGCCTATTCGGTTACTTGCAATGGCGACTGGACTGCACAAAGTAATGCTTCTTGGGTAACTGTTCCTTCCAATGGTAGTGGAAATGGCAATTTGGATGTTCAATATGGAGCAAACACCGGAGCTGAAAGAATGGCTGATATTACTATTACCACTGCAGGACTGGCTCCCGTTGTTGTTTAGTTAAAACAGGATCAATTTGTAGGTATTGATAACGTACGTTTAGATCAATTGATGGTTTATCCCAATCCTTCTAATGGTCTATTTACACTAAAGAATTACAGCAATTCTCCGATAAATGCCGCTATTGAGGTTATAAATCAATCTGGCACAACGGTGTTATCTGTACCGGAAGTGAGCTTAGGAGAATTTGTTATTGATTTAACAAACTTACCTAAATCAATGTACTTCTTAAGGATTAAGACTCAAAATGGAGTTGCTTCCTATAAACTTATATCTAAATAGTATTTGCTAACAGATAGATAACTAAAAGGCTGCCTTTTAAAGGGCAGCCTTTTTTGTATCATCTAAATTGGTAATCTCAGTGCTCTCCCTATCCTCTCCATATCTTGCCCAATCATGAACGGATAAATAGGGAGAGGATATGGAGAGCATACGGACTTTCTAACGCTTACTTCTCTTCTTCGTCATTTTTATACTTGATCTTCGACTTCTTTCCGGTTTCATCATACTTAGTCCAAATACCTTCCCTTACACCTTTAATGTATTGTCCTTCCAAAATTATCTTTCCGTCTTTATCATATTCTTTGTAAGGACCTTCAGCAACTCCATTGACATAGGTCTGATTAGATGCCATCTTTCCAGAAGAGTAAAAAGTTTTTGACTCGCCGTTGAGTTCACCGTTAACGTAATTATTCTCAGCTATGACTTTTCCATCGGTGTTATACCAAGTAGTAATCCCATGTCTTTTGTTTTTTGAATAATTAGATTGCTCTTGGAGTTTACTGTTTTCATAATAGATGAGTTTAATCCCATCAACCTCATTGTTTAAGTAATCAATTTCCGCTAACTTTCTGCCCCCAATAGCATAATTTGTTGACCTGCCATATAATTTATCATTAACAAATCTTTCTTCTACGGTTAGGTAGCCTCGTTGATCAAGGGTAAGGTGAATGCCCTCTCTTTTTCCCTTGACATAGGTCATTACATCCATAACCATTCCATTTGGATGGTAAGTAGTCCAAATACCATCCTTTAGGCCATTAACATAATAACCTTTTTCGGTGTTTCGATTGATGGTTTCCTTCCAAAATCCTTGTTTAAGACCTTGGTCATCCTTTCTATTATACAGAGTATCATTCTGTGCTACTAGAGTTGAAAGGGTGAAGAATGCGATTAATGTGAAAACTAGGCGCATGTTAGATTTGTATTTAGTGAATAAAATTCGTTGTTAGGAGATTATTGGTTCAGCATATAGCTCATGAGCTTCAGCTTTAATTACCCTTACATTTATTAGGTCACCAGGTTGAAAAATACCGTGTTCTTTGTTGATATATACCTCATTATCAACCTCAGGAGAGTCAAAAACAGACCGGGCTATATAGGTTTCGTTATCATGACTATCAATGATAACTTGAATTATTGTATTTACGAAACGCTGGTTATTCTCAAAGGCGATCGATTCTTGTAATTCCATGAGCTTTTGACTTCGTTCTTGTTTGATCTCTTCAGAAACAGGGTCACCAAGGGGTTCAGCTGGAGTATTTTCTTCCATACTATAAGTAAAGACGCCGACCCGATCAAATTTCCATTTAGAAATGAATTCGAGTAACTCATTGAATTCTTCCTCGGTTTCGCCAGGATATCCGACTATGAAGGAGGTCCTGATGGCAGCATGGGGGAGTTTGTTTCTAAAAAGGGCAAGAAGCTCCTCAATTTCATGTTTAGTGGAGCTTCGCTTCATGGATTTAAGAATGCGATCGTTGATGTGTTGAAGCGGTATATCTAAATAGGGACAGATGTCGCTTCTTTGGCTCATTAGGTCTAATAAGTCAGTTGGAAAGGTATGAGGATAGAGGTAATGGAGTCTGATTCGGCTAAAGAGGTTTAGATCGCTTAAAGATCTTACTAAATCTGTAAGTTTTTGCTCTTTGTATAGGTCGATTCCATACCAGGTTAGATCTTGGGAGATAAGTAATAGTTCTTTAACCCCAAGAGTTGCAAGTTTTTTTGCCTCTTCAATCAATGACTCCATTGATCTGCTCTTATGAGCTCCTCGTATCATTGGGATTGCGCAAAACGAGCAACTTCTGTTGCATCCTTCAGCGATTTTCAGGTAAGCAAAATGTTTTGGGGTACTCAGATGACGTTCACCTAAGAGTTCGATTCGATAATTTGCGCCATTTTCTTCAATGATCTTTTTATCATCGTTAACTCCATACCAAGCATCAACCTCAGGAATCTCAAGTTTCAACTCATTCATATAGCGTTGGGAAAGGCAGCCGGTAACCACAAGTCGGTCAATGGCTCCTGTTTTTCTAGCTTCGGCGAATTGGAGAATCATGTTGATTGACTCCTCTTTTGCATCACCTATGAATCCACAGGTGTTGATAATTACTGTTCCTCCGTTCTCGGCTCCATCGTGAGAGGTGGAAAATCCAGCTGCATCGAACTGTCTTAAAAGCCTTTCGGAGTCAACTACATTCTTTGAACAGCCTAAGGTTACTATGTTTATTTTGTTTTTATTTTTCATTGAACTAATGTTGCGCTAAGTGCGCGAGATGCTTTGAAAGTTGATTTGCTTTATCGATACAATCCTTCTGGTCAAGTCTTAATACTTCTCTGTTTGCCACAACAAATGAGCCATTAATCATGACATGTTTAACGTCAGCTGAATTTACTGCATATACTAGATGTGAGTATAAATCGTAACAGGGTGTTAAATGGGGGGCTTTAAAATCAAGGAATATTAAATCGGCCCATTTCTCCTTTTCAATTGAACCCGTATATTGACCTAATCCGAGAGCCGAGGCCCCTCCAATTGTTGCAATTCTAAGAAGTTTTCTTGCACTCATTGAGGTAGGATTGCAAGAAATAAGTTTGCTAACAAGTGCACTTGCATTCATTTCCTTAAAAAGGTCAAGGGAATTATTAGAGGCAGAGCTATCTGTGCCCAAAGCTAAAAGATTACTATTTTCGGCAATAAAATCAGTTTGAGCAAAACCACTTGCTAGCTTAAGATTACTTCTGGGATTATGGACTACAGCTACATTTGCTGAGAAAAGCTTTTCTAGCTCTTCTTTTTTGGGATGGACTACATGCGAAGCGATAACGCCAGTTCTTAATAACCCTGCTTTTTCAATTAATTCGGTTGCCGAAAGATTATACCTTTCTCTGATTAGATTCTCTTCATCTAATGTCTCAGAGAGGTGAATCTGCACAGGAATTTTGTGTTCAATTGCAAAGGAGTTACCTTGAGAAAGAAGGTCTAACGAGCATGCATAGGGTGAATGTAGGGCTACAGAAGTGCGTACGAGAGGGTCATTCTTGTACTTAGCGAGAAGTGATTTAGTTCGATGAAATGTATCGGAAGGGGTAGGGCAGGAGGGGGTTGGAAAATCTAATAATGCTTCTCCAACCATTACCCTCATGCCTATCTCTTTGCAAATTTTAGCGGTTATCTCTTCAAAGAAGTACATATTGGCAAATGATACAATGCCAGATAAGAGCATTTCTGCTACGGCAATGCGGGTTCCAATCTCAACGTTTTCAGGGTTTATAAAAGCTGATTCTGCTGGCCAGATGTGATCCTCTAACCATGATTTTAATGGGAGATCATCAGCCAAACCTCTGAATATAGTCATAGCTGCGTGAGTATGCCCATTAATGAGCCCAGGCATAACCACCATCCCATTAGCATCAAATTGCTCTTCAATAGACAATTTTGAATTCAGCAGGGCGAAGGTCGGGTCTGATACTTTGCCTATCTCTGAAATGATGTTCTCTTCTATAAAGATAAATCCGGATTCTATTATCTCATCATAAATATTTACCGTTAAGATCGTCGCGTTCCGGATTAATAACCGATTAGTTTTCATTATATTTCACTCTCAGAAATTTCAATCATTACGATTTGATATCCTTTTAAAATCTCTTTAGCAGCATGGGCGATACCGATGAAGACAGAAAGCATTCCAAAAGAGAAGAAAACAATGGCGAGAGGAGAGAGAAAAATGACCTCTGGGAGGAAATAGTTGGTTCCAATTGAGAGAGAGGCGAGAATGAAAAATCCAACAGCAAGAGTATAGAAAAGAACTGCATTTCTAACCAGACCAACACGATAAGCAAATTTGGTAACTTGCAGTTTGATTGAGTTCAATCGTTTTAGTTGGTCTTCATTTAACCCACAATCTTTTTTGATAGCTGCGAGTTTTCTTTTTTCCTCTTCTAATACTCTGATACGATTAACTACAATGCTGTATTTATTGTTAATACCAAGTAATAAAAGACCACATGCTGATATCATAATTCCCGGAGCCAGCATGGCTTGAATTAAATCTACTGTCTGGATGTTTATTAAGTCTTGTATCATTTTTGATGATTTTTGTGCAAAGATAGTTTGTTTTGCTTGTTTATTATAGGCACGAGATGGTATCTGTAGGGTGTTCAGCGGTATTGGCTTTATCAGATTACATGTATTTGGGGGGCATATAAAGAAAAAGGATGCCCGATTTAAGGCATCCTTTAAAAGGACAGAGAAGTTTGTTTAATACGAAAGTATTTAACTATTCTTCGAAGAGACTATCAACGAAAGCAATTCGATCGAATAGTTTCATGTCGGTCATCTTTTCGCCAATTCCAATGTATTTTACAGGGATCTTAAATTGATCACTAATTCCAATGACAACACCGCCTTTAGCGGTTCCATCAAGTTTTGTAAGCGCCAAGGCATTGACTTCAGTGGCTGCGGTAAACTGTTTGGCTTGTTCAACGGCATTTTGACCGGTTGAGGCATCAAGAACTAAAAGGATTTCGTGAGGAGCATCGGGGATTACCTTTTGCATCACTTTTTTGATTTTTGATAGCTCATTCATCAAGTTGATCTTGTTGTGCAGTCGACCTGCTGTATCTATGATTACAACATCTGCTCCAGCAGCTTTTGCTGACGTACAGGTGTCAAAGGCAACCGAGGCGGGATCAGCTCCCATTGTTTGAGCTACAATTTGAACATCGGCTCTTTCTGCCCAAATTTTTAGTTGATCAATGGCTGCAGCCCGAAATGTATCGGCAGCACCTAAGACCACTTTTTTTCCGGCAGATTTAAATTGATGGGCAAGTTTTCCAATGGTGGTTGTTTTACCCACCCCATTGACTCCAACTACCATTATAACATATGGCTCAGCTCTTTTTGGAAAATCGAAAGAACTGACCGTTTGCATTGGGTTTTCTTCAAGAAGGGCTGTAATCTCCTCCTTAAGCATACGGTTCAGCTCTGAAGTTCCTAGATATTTGTCTTCTGCAACTCTCTTTTCAATTCGTTCAATGATTTTCAGTGTTGTATTCACGCCGACATCAGAGGTAACAAGGGTCTCTTCAAGCTCATCCAATACTTCGGCATCAACTTTAGATTTACCCGCTATAGTCTTGGAAAGCTTACCCAGAAAACTGGTCTTTGTTTTTTCAAGCCCTTTATTTAGATCCTCTTTATCCTTTTTGGAGAAAAATGAAAATAGCCCCATGATATTTGGTTTTGAATGCGAAATTATAGCAATTTGAGATAAGTACAAAGATTATCAATGCTATTGTGCTATATACAATAAAAAAAAAGCTTTTTCCTTGTAGGAAAAAGCCGGGTAATCTTTACTTAACTCTGACAAATTATTTTTTAGCCAGATAATCTTTTACCTTATCATTTTGAACCATCTCTTCTGTGAAGATATAAGCACCCGTCTTTGGTGACTTAACCATACGTAGAACTTTAGCCCAATCTTTACCCCCTGATTGCAGGGTAGCAACTACTTTCTTTGCCATATCTAAATATTATTTAATTTCTTTGTGTACAGTTACCCTTTTCAAAATGGGGTTATACTTTTTCAACTCCATGCGTGCAGGAGTATTTTTCTTGTTCTTTGTGGTGATGTAACGTGATGTACCCGGCATACCTGATTCTTTATGCTCCGTGCACTCTAAAATCACCTGAACACGTGCTTCTTTGTTTTTCTTAGCCATTTCCAGTCAAAGTTTAATTTGAGGGCTGCAAAGTTAAGGTTATTTTTTGATAATAACTACTTTAACCCAGAATTTATTCTCTATTTTATTACCAACTTATTAACAGCTAAAATTCTAATTAGCTGATAATATGGTTGTTTTGTAGTTAATGTGAATGTAAATTTTAAAGGTTCTTTTAACCCAACAGATCCTAATGAAGTAGTTTCAGGACTAACGTTGTTGCAGTTTAGAAGAGCCCTGGTTAAAATCTCTAAGCTTTATGGCCGTAATGGTTTTCTTTGTTGATAAAGGAAAATCGGCTTTCATCATCCAATCATAGTAGGGTGGTTCAATTCGGAAAATCTCCTCTACTAATCGATTTTTATACTTTCCGAATGCGAATACCTCCTGTTGTTTATCGTTATATACGATATGACCCACGAGATCGGCGTTTCGATTTGCATTGGTAAATTTACTTAAGGCTTCTATATCGTTTACAATTGGAGTGGTTTGAGATCCATCTTTGTCTTTATAGACTACATTCTCGTATCGGTCTAGTTGGGCTTTAAGAATTTCATAGGTTGCTGTAATATCAGCTTCGGCACTATGAGCATTAATTAGTTCTGCCCCGCAATAGAATTTGTAGGCTGCTGCTAACGTTCTTGGCTCCATTTTATGGAAGATGTTCTGAACATCAACGAAACGGCGTCCTTTGATCTCAAACTCAACATTAGCACGAAGAAATTCTTCAACTAAAAGGGGGATATCAAACTTGTTAGAGTTATATCCGGCCAAATCACAATCCTTTAAAAAGGTGGCTAAGGCTTTTGCCATCTGAGCAAAGGTTGGTTCATCCTTAACGTCCTCGTCAGTAATTCCATGTATGGCGGTTGACTGGGGGGGGATGGGTATGGTTGGATTGACCCTACGTGTTTTTATTTCTCTTTTTCCATCGGGCAGAACCTTCAGGATACTTATTTCAACAATACGATCAGTGCCAACATTGACGCCAGTGGTTTCAAGGTCAAAGAAAGCGATAGGACGAGTAAGTTTTAATTCCATGATATTATGATTTTCTGCCTAATGAGCGAAGTGAATTAATTAGAATGTTTAGGTCTGTTATTGGGTTATAGTTTCTTGCATAGAGTAAGTTGAGATTGTCAATGGTTTCTGGCTCAAGTTTTCTTTGATTGAAAGCATCGGCTGGGGTCAGAATCCCTGGTTTTATGCTGGGAAGCTTAATTGTGTTTGCCGTTTTGGAGAAGCCAACCCAAGTCTTTGTTCCGAATAAGACAGCGAAATAGTTCTTAAGGAATCTATATGGTTTTCCTGTAATAAAAAAGAAAATCGGAATTGCAGGGGTCATAAAGAGACAAATAAGGAGGTCGGTCAATCGCTTATTTCTTCTGTTGCGAGGTTTTCCAACAGGATTTATATCAATGATAAAGGGATCTGAGAGTGTACTTATAGAATTGGATCCAATGATCGAGATACTCTCAGGAGGAGCTATCTTATAATCGAGATCTTTTTGCTTAAGATTACTCATTAGATCAATAATGGTTCTTGCTGGAATATCTTGGCCGCAGAATACGAGTTCATTAATGCCATAGATTGGTATTATATCGGGAAGTTGTCTTAATGTCCCAATAAAGCCATGCCCTTCGGTTCCATCCTGCAAGGGGGTCACTAAACCAATAAATCCAGCTCCGGGGTGAGTTCTTCTTAATAGATCTGCTACACGGGTTGCCTCTTCTTGTTTGCCAATAACGAGGTATCTTTTATTTTCATCGGTGGCTAGTCTGAATTGTTTTCCAGCAGTATAGTGGAGTATAAGTCGAGACGCCAGTACAGCGGTTATTCCCCATAATGAGCCAAAGATTATAACTGCACGAGAGAATCTGACCGATTCATCTAAAAGCCCATATACAACTAATATAAAGATGGTGCCGGTAATGATACCTTGAAGTATTCGAAGAAGCCTAACCGGTTTATCATAACCACCACTTAAGTAGATAGAGACTATCCAGATCAAGGTATATGCCGGAAGAACGATAAAAGTAAAGGCATCAGGATAGTGAAAACCAGCACCAAATTTCAATGTCTCCCAATACAAACTGATGATCTTCATCCCTGCATACATGATCATCCCATCTGTTGCAGGAAGCAGTAGTTTTTCAAACAGCCGTCTCATTAGCGATAAGCCTGCTCTGAAGTAGATCGCCATTTTGATTAATAAAGTCAAAATTCCCGCCTGCTGTCCGTTAAAATGTTTCCTTGCAAAAATCAGCATCGCATTGTAGAAAACAATCACATAATTAACGCTGCTTTTCCTCGTACTTTCTCCTTTGTAATGGATAATTCGAGTTTCAGGGAAATAGTAGTTTTTGTATCCTGCTAAAACGATCCTCCATGAAAGGTCAATATCTTCTCCATACATGAAAAAACTCTCATCCAAAAGTCCAATTTTATCGGTGACACTCTTTCTGATTAGCATGAACGCACCAGCTAAGATTTCAACAGAGTGCGTTTTGTTTTCATCTAAATAGCTTAAATGGTATGCTCCAAAGGTTTTACTTTTTGGAAAGAGTTTACTGAGCCCGAAAATCTTATAGAAGGCAACGGCTGGAGTAGGAAGTCCCCTCTTAGACTCGGGAAGAAATAGTCCCTTTCCATCTACCATTTTAACACCTAAGCCACCTGCATCAGGGGTTTTATCCATAAATGAGATGCATTTGTCAAAGGTATCTTCTTCAACAACTGTATCGGGATTAAGTAAAAGGATGTATTCGCCTTTTGCAATTTTTATGGCTTGATTATTTGCTCTGGAGAATCCAACATTATCATGGTTCACAATCAGATTAACCTCGGGAAATTTTTCTCGAACCATTGCGATAGAGCCATCTACCGAGCTGTTATCAACAACGAAGACTTCTGCAGAGATTTTCTGCGTTGCCCTGCGAACAGCATGGAGGCATTGTTCCAAAAAAAACTCTACGTTATAGTTTACAATGATGATTGATAGTTTCATGAAATAGCCCTGATTGAGGATAGCTCACATTTAGATAAATAAACGATAAATCTTGTGTAGTTAATGACACATGATAATAGTGAGCATAACATCCGATGGTTAATAAAGATAATCATTATCTGGCTGATAGTGCTGATAAAGGGTGTTATGAATAGCCGTAATTACCATTAATAGTAGCTGTCCCCAGTGAAGTGGAAAGAGTGATTTAATACTGTATGCTGCATTTTCTTTGGCATCACGGCTATTTCTTTGGTAGAGTAAGACAAAATCCTTCATGTCTTGGTATATATCGGCTAACGCTTCAGCAAGGCTCATTTTCCTAGCATCTTCAGCGGCATAGTTTAGCGGGTCAAATGTCCAAAATAGGTCTGAATCACCAAAGGTTTCTCTTAAACTGTTAAACAAGTGCTCCCATTGCTCTTCAGTGACAAATCTTTCATTAGCATCCGGGTTGTTGACTTCAATATCAGGAAGTAACGAGCCGCGTAGATACATCAGTGGGGCAAGCTTCTGAAGAATCTCCATAAGCTTCTCTTTATCATTAGGGATGTGATTTTCAAGAATTTTACAATATTCATGAGCTACAGCCAGCAGTTCGAGAACTTGTTTGCTATAGGTTGGGCTATCAGGAATATTATCGTTCATTGGCCTCAGTTTTTTGTTTGCGAAGTTAGCGAATCTGGGTGAGATATGTGATTGGTTGGAGCTTACTTCGTTTTGCTAAAACCCAGTTCAAATAGTTACCTTTGTATTAGAACAGCACAATAAATTAAATATTTCATGATACGTCGTTTTTTTGGCTCGTTTTTACTCGGGATCTGGGGGTGGAGAGTCGAAGGTGAGTTTCCACCAGTGCCAAAGTGTGTAGTTGTTGAGGCTCCCCATACCAGTTTTTATGATTTCTTTCTGGGGAGATTTGCGATGTGGAAACTAGGTATTCCAACCCATTACCTTATTAAAGCGAAGTATTTTAAAGGTTTAATGGGCTTACTTCTAAAATGGTCAGGTGGTATTCCTGTTACTCATAATCCAAAGGATAAGTTTTATCAGAATCTCTTAGGGACGTTTAAAGAGGCTAAGAATTTATACTTAGTGATTACCCCCGAAGGAACTCGAAAGCCTGTTAAACGGTGGCGTTCGGGCTTTATCGCCATAGCACGTGATGCCAATGTCCCTCTTGTGTTAGGGTATTGTGATTACTCTAGAAAGGTGATCGGAATTATGGGTCCTTTTGATATGAGTGATGATATGGCCGCTGATATTGACAAGATTCAACGCATGTATAAGGCTTCCTGGGCAAGGCATCCAGAGAAATTCTACGAACTTCCTCCTATCGAATTAAAAGAGAATTTGCACTAAGATAGCTGGTATATGACCGTATTATTTAGTTGCCTCGTTATTTTCCGGGATGTATTGCATCTTAAATCTTTTGTGAGACCAAAGCCATTGAGATGGTTCTTCACGAATAGCTTTTTCAAGGCAGGCAGCATACTTGGTAATTATCATTCCTGGCTGTTCTTCTCTGGGCGCCAGTGTTACGGGTTCAATTATCATTTTATAGTGGCCATCGCGAGTTCTTCTTACGATATAGAAGTATACCGGAATATTGTAAAACCGGGCGTTTTTTTCTATACCATGAAGCCAAGCCGTTTTTTGTCCGAAGAAATCACACCAAACAGCCGTTTTTCGATTTGAAGGGTTTTGGTCGGCGATCATCATATAACAGGTGGGTATGTTTCTGTGCTTGTTGAACGTCTTGGTTGTCTCAAACACGGAGGCTAATTGGACTTCTGATTCAACACGACAGCTTTTCAGCCATTGATCAATTCTCTTATTACTCAGGGGGCGGTAGAAAGCCACTGAGGCGTGGTTTGGCACTAACTTCCCACTGAAGAGGCCCATCCACTCCCAGTTTGCATAATGAGCCCCAGCGAATATTGTAGTTTGTCTGGTTCTATTAATTTCGGCAACAACAGGGTGGTCTTTGCCTTCAATTCTTGGTAAGACATCTTTCGACCCCATGCTATAGGCTCTCATGCTTTCAAGCAGTATGGTACTTAAGTTTCTGTAATAATCGTAAGCAATCTGTTCAATTTCACTTTGTGACTTTTCCGGGAAGCAACGCTTTAAATTACTAAGGATTACTGTTCTTCTATACTTAACCACATCTCTTAAGAGGAATGTAACACTATTAACGAGTCTATAGAATGTTTTTTCACCTAAAAGACTGAATAGAAAGACAAAAAAGCGCATTGCAAGGTAGGCTACCATAACTAGGATATTTTACCCAAAAGTAAAGAAAACCCTGTGTTTAAAACTAATTCAAACACAGGGTTTTTTTTGTTAGAGTTTTATAAAATGGGATTAGAAGTTACACCTTAGGCTAATGATGAAGTTTCTACCTGGAGATGAAACTCCTGATGCAAAAAGTCTATAGTGTTGATCTAATATGTTTTCGAGGCTAGCTTGGGCTTTCAGATATTTATTGATTTGATATCCTGCTTTAACGTTTAATGTATACCAAGAAGGGGTGCCCCATTGGGTTGCTGTTGGTAGATTATCTTCACCCGAGGTTGAGTAGGTATCAAGATTTTTCCAGCCATTGTAACGAACGTTGAATTCTCCTTCTACGCGTTGGTATTTGAGATAGATTGCAGTCATACCATAAACCGGAGGGATGTGATCCAAGGGGGCATCTTCATCATCTAACTGGCCTTTAGTAAATGTTAAGTTACTCTCAAAGCTCACATAGCGGCTAATCTGTGCCTTGATAGATCCAGATAGTCCGAAAACTTTAGCTTTACCACCGTTTTGATTGGTTTGAATGGCTGTCATAGTTCCATCATAGAGAATGGAATCCAGACCGTTTAGGGTTGAGCTACGCATTACAATGGCATCAAATAGTCTTGTATAGAAGGCTGTCAGTTCTATTTTGACGGTTTCATCGAAAGCCTTGCTTAGGGTTATCTCATTATTCCAAGATTTTTCTGATTTGAGATCAGGATTAGGAATAACCAGAACGCTACCGGCTTTAGAGTCGTTAACTTTTCCAATGTCATCAACATTAGGGGAGCGGTATCCGGTGGAGGAGCTAAAGGCGATCCGCCATCCATGGTTGAACATATATACTAATCCTAGACTTCCATTTACAGTCAAGTTGCTTTGTTCAACAACTGAATCGAAAGGGAACTTGGTTATCTGCATCATGCGTGTGGTATATTCTGATTTAAGGGTATGATGCGAGATCCTGACTCCTTGTGAGAAGATAAAGTCTGGAGTGATTTCCCAGCTATGTGTTGCATAGGCTGCCAGGGCGGTTGTATTATTGTCCTTATCGGGGTACCTTGTGGCAACATCATCTTTTAATTCCCCGGTTTTTATGTTTTCATTGTAGGCTTTTGACCCGATGTGGTTGTAGATGGCCTCAATTCCATAACGTAATTCATTAGAAGAGCCAATTTGCTTCATGAAATCTGCGTTAAGAGATCCTACATTGACGGTCTCTTCCTGGTGCCTTTTCTTGGATGAACCAAATTTGCGATCGATTCGATCTTCTGAGATGTTTTGCCAAGCTACTGTAATATTGGAATAGTCAAACAGTTTTCTATTCGTTAGTTTTACCGAGAGAGCAGCCAATAATCTATCTTGAGGGCCATAGTACCATTCTGCATTTTTAAACTTGCCAGTAGAACTATTAATCTCTTGTAATCTGTCATATCGGGGGATATCTCCGGAGGTGGAGTATTGTAGATTAAGTCCAAATTCAGTTCTATCGGAGGCTCTATAGTTAATCTTTTGAAGTAGATCGAGTTGATGGTATCCCGTGCTTTTTTGAATGGCAGGATTGTCGTTGACCATCATTGAGTCGATTCCATTAATGCGTTCTGTATAGAAAAGTCGTTTTCCCCAATCGCCGTAGGCCTGGTTTCTCCATGCACCAGCTCTTAAATCTCCTAAGTCTTTATAGGTAGCAGAGGAGACGAAGGCCCAATTTTTTACTCCATATTTTAAATGGGTATGTATGGTCTTTTCATTATTGGCAGAGGCATAGCGAGTCATTGCATTTCCATTGATAAAGGCTTCTCCGTTAGTGCTGTATTCGGGTGTAAGGGTCAAGAATTGAACAACACCTCCAATTGCATCTGATCCGTAAACAACACTTCCGGGACCGTAAGCAATTTCTGTTCTCTCAAGAACATTTGGATCTATAGTGATAATGTTTTGAAGATGACCGGCTCGATAGATGGCATTATTCATTCTAATTCCATCAACAACTAAAAGCACTTTATTCGCTTCAAATCCGCGTAAAACCGGACTACCACCTCCCATTTGACTGGATTGAACAAAAGCTGCCCCTGTGTTCATTAAAAGCTCAGAAGGCGTTTGTACGTCCAGGCGATTGATGGTTTTCGAATCTAATATGCTTATCTGTTGCGCAATATCATCTTTTTTCTCTGATATTTTATTAGCTGTTAAAACAACTTGTTGTAGTTCAATGATACTTGGTGCTAAATAAATCACATAATTACGCTTGCTCAAATCGGCTTTTGTAACATAGGTGTTCTGATAAGCTAGATGTTTAAATAGGAGGGTATCGGTTGGTTTAAAAATTGAAAGGTCTGCTTCTCCTTTAACTGAAGAGATCGTTCCATTATTTTGTTTAGATTGAATTGAAACCAATGAGACAGGTTGTTGGGTCTGTTGGTCTAATATTTTAATGGTTTGAGCCTTAATGTTTATTGTGCTTATAAGAAATAAAAGACCTGTGATATAGAAAAGGTTAAGTTTTTTCATCTGTTATAAATTTGTTTATTGTAGGTAACATGGTCTTACAGAATAGTTAGTCTTTTGTGTAAAAAAGACTACTATTCATAGCAATTCCCGTCCTTAAAACGATAGTTTTCGGTCGGCCGTAATTCGGCAGATAGGCTATCAAAATGATTTATGCTAATAGGTGGTAGAAATACCTTATAAGTGAACCCTCCATCTAGGGGGAGGCGAAAGAATAGGGATAATGGGGCTTGTTAACTTTGGTGAGGGTCGTAAAAATAGTAGTGATGTAATTCCTTTATAAAATGGATTTATTCCCAATGAGGTATATATATAAGGAAATATCTGGGAGGAGTCAAATGAAATATTATTTGGGCTTTTGTAGCCGTTCCCTTTAATGATTTCTGTTAGTTTTTTAAGGAAAAAGAGCTCTTGAGGATCAGCTTTAGCAACGAAGGTTAATTGATTATTAACGAATTTTCGAAACTTAATATCATAGATCATTCCTCTATAAACAAATTCTTTGTTACCCAAAAAGCGAACTTGTTTCAGATCTTCTTTGCTAAAAGTGAAAGAGAATAGACGTCCCGTAGTCTCTTGCATTGATTTTCTCGCTCTGAATGAAAAGTATGACTTAGCGGCATGATAACACCATACATTTCCTAGAATATGTATAGAAATCAGTAGCAAAAAAAACTTGGTAATGTTCTTTTCAGTCATTTGCAAGAAGTCTGTTTACGAGAGACAATGCAGGTGTTAGAGTATCCAAAAGTAATCTATTCCTGAATGTCAGACAAAATCAAGGACTGAGTTGCATGAAGAAATTACTTAAAGAGGGTCTTTCTTTGTATGAAGTTGTTGAATTTCCTTTTACATTTGAACCTTGCAATTTATCCTGAGATATCAGGTTTATTACTCTGTACTACTTATACTTAACTTCTACTTAGATACGTGCAACACAAGGTAAATATAGAACTGATTATAGTTTTTACTCTAGTTCTGTTCTTTTTTAATAAAGCATTGGACGCCGGAAATCATATTTCGTCGGCTGAAACAGATTCTCTGAAGGCGGTCCTAAGGTCGGCTACAAATGAGAAAAGAGCCATTCTATTATTACGTTTGGCTGAGATCAACTTTCATGATAGCTTGTTCGCTTTTAATAAGGTTAACGAGGCTCGTCAAGTGGCTGATAAACTGGGTAATCCTACCTATTTGGTTGAATCTTTCCTTACGAAATCGAGTATCCTTTATAAGGTAGGGCAGAGCAGAAGGGCTCTCATTGCTCTCGACTCGGCAGTTTTGATAGCTCACAATTCTCATGATAAGGGATTAATCGCTAAAGCCGAGTTTAAAAAGATTAAGTTCCTATATGATATGAAGCAAACCCAAGAGGCCATCAGAATGAAGTCTGTGTTGCTGAGGAATATGGAGTTTATTCAGGATAGAGAGTTGCTTCTTGACCTTTTTAGACTTCTCGGAAACATTGAAGAGAGCGCAGGTAATTTAAAGGAAGCTTATAAATACTTTAGAGATGGTTTAAAAATGTGTCATCCTCAAAAAGATAAGTTACAAAGCGCCTCGTTTAATAATTCATTAGGTGCCCTTTGCGATGCATGGGGCGTTTATATCAAAAGTCTCAGGTATTATCAGAATGCATTAAGTTTGTATAAAGACCTTAATAATGAGGGCGGTATTGCCGGAGTCGAGAATAATATTGGCCTAGTTTATATATCATTAGGAAAGAATGAAACAGCTATTCAGCATATAGAGAAGTCATTAGATATCTATCTTGAGCAATCTGATTTATCTCGGGCTGCCAGTGCTTACAACAATTTGGGGCTTTGTTATAAGGCGTTGAAAAAGTATGATAAGGCGATGGAGTATTATCAGAAAGCTCTGGGAATATTAATGACGAATCATAGTCGGGAAAGATATACCATCGTATATACAAATTTAGGTGAACTCTATGGAGACCTGGGGCAGTATAGCTTGGCGATTAATTACTTAAAACAGGCAGTCGAGTTTGATAGAGTTGCTAAAGATGTTATTGGTTTGAGTCGGTCGCTACAAGGTCTCGGACATGTTTATGTGTTGCAGAATCAGTTCGATTTAGCTGATCAGACCCTACGAGAGGCTGAATTGATCATGCGAAAACATAACCTTAAAGGAGATCTTGTGTTAACGCTTCAGGATTTAGCGCAACTTGCAGAAAAACAAGGTGATTTTAAAGCATCTATTGAACTATATCGAGAGTTAATTTCTCTTAAGGATAGTGTTTCTGGAGAGGCTGTTCAAAAGCAACTCTCATGGTTGCAAACGGAGAAGAATCTAATGGAGAAGGATAAGGAGATTGAGATTCTTGAGACTGAAAAGGGGAAAAAACAGACATTACTCATCGAGAAACAAAATCAGTTACGTCGCTTATCTTTTATGCAGGTTGGATTAATCATTGCTATGATCTTAATTCTAATCGCTTTGGTTTTTCTGTGGTATTTACTTCGAAAAAACAGACAAGCCAACGTTATGCTTAGAATTAAGAATCATGATATGGGTCAACAACAGAAGCGTCTTGAGGAGGCAATTAATAAAGCACAGGAAGTTGATCGAATTAAAGCAAATTTCCTTGCAACAATGAGTCACGAACTTCGTACCCCATTGAATGGCATTATCGGTTTTTCTGAGATCATAGAGATGGAGCTTCGTGATGAAGTGTATGCTCCCATGGCAAAAACGATTAATTTGAGTGGTCGTCGCCTTCTTCATACCCTTAATAATTTGTTAGATCTATCGCAGGTTGAGTCTAATCGCTTAGAAGTTCGTTATTCAATTTTTCGTTTAGCTGAGACCATCCTGCTTAAGGTTAATGAACATCGCATTACGGCTCATGAGAAAGGGCTTAATCTGGTTGTTCAGGTAGATGATCCAAATATCCGTATCTCGAGTGACGAGACTTTGGTGGAGCGCATCTTGCACCATGTTGTTGATAATGCAATTAAATATACAGAAATGGGCTCTGTTTTAGTTCATCTTTCAGCTAATGAGACCGATGAAGGTTATTGGGCCGTAATTAAAGTAGTAGATACAGGTATTGGTATTCCTTATGAAGATCAAGAGATGATCTTTAGTAGTTTTAGACAAGGGAGTGAGGGGCTTGGTCGAGAGTATGAGGGGACTGGTGTAGGGCTAAGCCTTTGTCGTTCTTGGTTGCAGTTGATTGGTGGAAGAATTGATTTGCAAAGTGAGCCAGATCATGGTTCTACTTTTTCAATTTGGCTTCCTGCTCTCTGGGAGGCTCGTGATAGTATTTTTGACCTTGTTAATCATCGAAAATCAATTGTTCAATCTCCTAATAGAAATAATAGTGCGCTTCCAAGAGTTTTGTTGGTTGAGGATGAAGAGACTAACAGAGAATTCGCACTATATACATTGATGAAGAGTTTTAACGTAGATGTGGCCGCTAATGGTTTCTCTGCGATCAAGATTTGCGAAAAGAATAGCTATGATGCTATTTTGATGGACATCAATTTAGGTAGAGATATGGATGGTGTGGAGGCGATGAAGGTGATTCGTAATCTTGACGGATATAAAAATACTCCAATCGCAGCTATTACGGCTAATGCTTTAAAAGGGGAGAAGGAGCGTTTAATGGCAGTCGGATTCCAAATGTATCTTTCAAAACCATACTCAAGAACTGAACTTCTCTCGTTAATGGAGAATCTTTTGGCATAAGGATTTTTGGCAGTATTATTATTTATAAATACCTCACTTGATTTAACTCTTTTGTAAGAGTTACTTAATCAGTCTTTAAAAGTCACCTCTACTTTTCCTCTTCGCTCCCTCTCCATATCTTGGCTTTAAAAGTCTTGCTATACCAGAAAATATTCGATTTAGTCTTTGTTAATTAGAAGCTATACCTATGCGGCCTCTTTCCAATCATTCATGTGACTTGGATCAGTCGTTGAATTGTTGGTATCTGGTTGATAAACAGTTTAGGTTTGATTTATATGCTAATTTGTCCAATTAAATAGCGAGAAAGTATGGAGAGGGAGCGTAGAGGTGAGGGAGAGGTACTGATAATTAGATATAAAAAAGAGGCTTTCAATTTTTGAAAGCCTCTTTTTTAGGATAAGTGAAAATTATGCTCCTACTTTTGATGGATCCACAAATCCACCGGCAGCATATTCACCTGAATCAAGTTTGGTTTTAACCTCACAGAAAGCTTTAATGGTATATTCAACATCCTCCAAAGTATGGATGGCAGTTGGGATGAGTCTAAGTAGAATAACTCCTTTCGGAACAACTGGGTAAGTCACGATGGAGCAGAAAATATTAAATTTTTCACGCATATCATAGGTGATACCGGTTGCTTCATCAACACTTCCAGAAAGGAACACTGGGGTTACCGGCGATTCAGTATTTCTAAGGTCAAATCCGCTGCTTCTTAACCCATCTTGTAGAGCATGGACTATTTTCCAAAGGTTAGATCTTAATTCGGGGTGATTTCTGATCAGTTCAAGGCGTTTAAGACCACCAATAACCATCGGCATTGGGAGCGATTTGGCAAAAGTCTGAGATCTCATGTTGAACCTCAGATATTTTATGATTGGAGTTTTAGAGCAGACAAAACCACCGATACCTGCCATTGATTTTGCAAAGGTACCAAAGTAAATATCTACTTTATCTTGAACATCAAAATGCTCATCGGTTCCAGCACCAGTTGGACCCATGGTTCCAAACCCGTGAGCATCATCGATGAGTAATCGAAAGTTGTATTTTTCTTTGAAATCGGTAATCTCCTTCAGCTTTCCAAGGTCGCCAGACATTCCATATACTCCTTCGGTAATCACTAAGATACCACCACCTGTCTGTTCAGTTAGTTTAGAAGCTCTCTGGAGTTGTTTTTCGAGGCTCTCCATGTTATTGTGTTGATAAACGAAACGTTTACCAATGTGCATTCGCATTCCATCAATAATGCAGGCATGCGCTTCAGCATCATAAACAATAACATCATTACGGTCAACCATAGAGTCTATCACGGAAACCATTCCTTGATAACCATAGTTAAGAAGAAAACAATCTTCTTTTTTAACCATAGCCGCCAGTTCGCGTTCAAGTTGTTCATGGTAGATGGTTTGCCCCGACATCATTCGAGCTCCCATAGGATAAGCCATACCCCATTTTGCAGCTGCTTCGGCATCAGCCTTTCTTACCTCGGGGTGGTTGGCAAGCCCAAGATAGTTATTAAGGCTCCATATCAGGCGCTCTTTGCCCCTGAATATCATCTTGTTTGAAATCTCTCCTTCGAGTTTTGGAAACATATAATACCCGAAAGACTGGTCGCCGTACATTCCTAACGGCCCCATATTGTTTACCACTTTTTCGAAAATGTCCATTTCTGCGGATTTTCTGTTTTGCAGTTGCAAAGCTATTAATTTTAGTCCCAAAGGCCAGCACCATGCTTGGTTGTTTCTGAAGAATTATGTTTGAATTAACTTTTCGCACTTCTCTAGGTCTAATGATTTTGATCTTGACTGGGTCTTCTTAAATTTGAAAGATTGTAGGGAATTTTTGCACACCCAGATATGAATGAGAACTTAGAATGACTCATTGGGCTATCAGGCTTGTCGTATAGTTTTAGGATTTAAAGTTAGATTTTGATAAGAAGTTTGATTTAAATCGAATTAGAAAATATTAAGAGAATAGTAACGTTACCATAAATGCAAACTTTGTACATTTGCCGTATGCAAAGAACGCTTCGATTTTTAACGCTGATTGGGTTAATTTCCGTAATTACATTGTCTTGCAGCAGACATCAGCGGCTGCTAAAGAGTAATGACAATGATATGAAGTATGAGGCTGCCATTGGTTACTTCGAAAAGAAGGATTACTATAGGGCATTGCAGTTATATGACCAACTTATTCCTATATACAGAGGTACTGAACGGGCTGAGAAGATGGCCTATTATTATGCCTACTGTTACTATTATCAGGAGGATTATATCATGGGTGCGTACTATTTTAAGCGCTTTGCTGAAACTTATCCTAGAAGCCAGTACGCTGAGGAGTGTTTCTTCATGGGTGCTTACTGTAACTACCTAAATTCTCCAGCCTATTCGTTAGACCAGACCACAACAACTGATGCTATTAAGGATCTTCAGAGTTTTGTGAATACTTATCCAACAAGTGATAGGGTTGGCCGAGCTAATGAACTTCTTGATGTGTTACGTGCAAAACTGGAGATGAAAGCCTATAATATTGCCAATCTGTACTTCAACATGGAGGACTATCAGGCTGCCATTGTATCTTTTCAAAATCTGATGAAAGATTATCCTGATTCACCACACAGGGAAGAGGTCTTGTTTAAAATTGTTGAATCTTATTACAAATATGCTGATAAGAGTTTTGCCCAAAAACAGGAAGAACGATTCCAAGCTGTGATTTCAAGTTATAATGATTTAAAGGCTCTCTATCCTGAAAGTAAGTATCTTAAACAAGGTGAGAGTTTCTCTAGAAGCGCCTCAAGTAAAATAGCACTACTTAATAAATCTTGAGTTGGTGTATTTCATGAAGTTGAATTATCTTTGTAACCCCAAATAAATATTTGTTACTGATGGATTATAAAAAGGTAAAGACCGAGAATACCGCGGTCACCCGCAAAGTAAGGCAGTTTGATGCTGAAACAGGTAATATCTATGAAACTGTCTCTATTCTCTCAAAGCGGGCAAACCAGATTGCTCAGGAACTTAAAGATGAACTTGATGAGAAGATTTCTGAGTTCACTAGTCCTGCCGATAATCTGGAAGAGGTATATGAAAACCGTGAACAGATCGAGATTGCAAAATTCTACGAACAGCTTCCGAAACCTACCTTGCTGGCCATTCATGAGTTTCTGAACAATCAGATCTATTACCGGAATCCGGCAAAAGATAATAAATAAACGTTGTTTGCCTAAATGGCATGACAAGGTACTCCTCGGCCACGAAACTGTCTTTTTGATCAGGGTCGTGGCCGTTGCCATGATTATACTTTATACTTTTATTTGTCGTTAACTTTGATATCTGTTTGCTATGAGCTTGGCCGGTAAAAAAATACTCCTTGGGATTTCGGGTAGTATTGCTGCTTATAAAATCCCGCTTTTAGTTCGCCTTCTCGTTAAAGAGGGTGCCGAGGTTAAAATTGTTATGACGCCAACAGCACGCGATTTCGTTACCCCGCTTACGCTCTCTACTTTATCAAAAAACCCTGTCTTTACCGCCCCTTTTAATCCTATAGATGGGACATGGAATAGTCACGTGGACTTTGGTAATTGGGCTGATGTTATGCTGATCGCCCCTGCCTCGGCTACAACTTTGGCTAAAATGGCTCATGGTATCTCAGATAATCTTTTGATTACTACTTATCTTGCTGCTAAATGCCCTGTGTTCTTTGCTCCTGCAATGGATCTTGATATGTATCTACACCCCTCTACCCAAGCTAATATCTTCAAGTTAATCTCTTATGGTAATCACCTAATTGCTCCTAAAGAGGGTGAACTCGCAAGTGGCCTTTGTGGAGCCGGTCGACTAGAGGAGCCGGAAGAGATTTTTACTATTCTAAAAAATCATTTTGAAAAACAGTTGTCATTAAATGATTTTACTTTCTTGATTACAGCAGGCCCAACAGTAGAACCTATTGACCCTGTCAGGTTTATTTCGAATCACTCATCTGGAAAAATGGGCTACGCTTTGGCTAATGAGGCTGCTGAAAGAGGGGCTAAGGTGATCTTGGTCTCAGGGCCGGTTAGTCTTAAAGCCACTCATCCAAATATTACTACCATTTCTGTAGTATCAGCTCAAGAAATGCTTAGCGCCGCCGATGCTGCGTTCCCCTCTTGCAATGTATTTATCTCAACTGCTGCTGTAGCAGACTATCGACCACTCCTCTTTTCTGATAAAAAGATTAAGAAAAATTACGGAAATCAGCAGTTTGCACTTGAATTAACAGCTAATCCCGATATTCTTGCTACCTTGTCAGCAAAGAAAAAGCAGGGGCAAATCGTTGTTGGATTTGCTTTAGAAACTGATAATGCGCTCGAAAATGCAAAGATTAAGCTTGAAAGAAAAAATCTGGATATGATTGTGATGAATTCTCTTGAAGACCAAGGAGCCGGCTTTCAATCTGACTCGAATAAAGTAACCATGATCTTAAAAACCGGTGAAATAAAGCAGTCCCCTTTGCTTTCTAAATCTTTGATTGCTTCTATGATAATTCAAACGATCACTCGTTCATTCTCTCTACAATCTCAAAATCTATGAAATCAAACCCCATCCTTGTTACCCTTTTTCTCTTGGCTTTGTCCTCCTTACAGGTTGTAAAAGCTCAAGAGTTAAACTGCCAAATATCGGTGACCAGTCGTCAGGTGGAGGGTACCGATCGTCAGATATACAACTCACTACAAACCGCTTTGTATGAGTTTATGAACAATAGAAAGTGGAGTTCTTATTCTTTTACTATAGACGAAAGAATTGAATGCACTATGATGTTTACCATCTCTGATCGTGTCTCTGTTGATCAGTTTAAAGGCACTCTCAATGTGGTACTTCGCAGACCCGTGTATAAATCTTCGTATAATAGTCCGCTATTAAATCATATAGATCGTGACATTGAATTTAAATACATTGAATTCGAGTCACTTGAGTTCAATGATAACTCGTTTATAAGCGAATTAACGGGTTTACTGGCTTATTATGCAAATATTGCAATTGGTCTGGATTTTGATTCTTTTCAACTAATGGGGGGGACTCCTTTCTTTGAGAAAGCCATGAATATTGTAAACATGGCTCAATCAAGCGCTTTCACTGGTTGGAAAGCCTTTGAAGGTACGAAAAATAGGTATTGGCTTGCTGAAAATCTTACCAATAGTTCTTATGGTAAACTTCGCGAGTTCTTGTATAATTACCATCGCCTTGGATTAGATGTGATGTCAGAGAATGTAGATGGTGGACGACAAGCTATAACTGAGAGTCTAGAACTTCTTCGACAGGCCTATCGCGATAAACCAAATTCATATCTTCTTCAACTTATTTTGGATTCAAAAAGGGATGAGTTCATAAATGTTTACTCCGGTGCTCCCGATAATGAGAAGGTTACTGTTGTGAATCTTCTAAAGGAGATTGATCCGTCCAATGGTTCAAAGTACCAAAAGATATTGGAGAAATAATTCTTCCTAGTGAGAACTTATGCTAAAACATCTTCTCGTAGAAAATTATGTCTTAATTGAGCACCTTTCGGTTGAGTTTTCCGATGGTTTTAATGCGATTACTGGTGAGACTGGAGCTGGTAAATCGATTCTTTTGGGAGCCTTAAATTTAATATTGGGGACAAGAGCGGATAGTCAGTCGTTACTTGATACGAGTAAAAAATGCGTTGTAGAGGGACTGTTTATTGATGCGCCTAAAGAAGTATCCAGAATTCTTGAGGAAAATTCTCTTGATGTCGACTCAGAACTGATTCTAAGACGCGAAATTGCCCCGGGAGGAAAATCAAGAGCCTTTATAAATGATACTCCAGTTACATTGACCCTCCTTAAGACGGTCGGTGATATGCTAGTTGATATTCATTCACAACATAATACTCTTTTCCTAAATGAGGGGCTATTCCAGCTTTTAGTGATTGATCATTTTGCAGGTAACGAGCCTATTAAAATAGATTTTGCAAGTTCATGGAATGAATATAAGGCATTGCGATCTCAACTTGAAGCTCTTATGCTTGAGGAGTCTGCTCAAATCAAGGAGAGAGATTATATAGAGTTTCAATACAATGAGTTGGTTTCAGCAAATGTCAATGAGGGTGAGCAAGAGAATTGGGAACATGAATTAGAACTCGCAAATGCTGCTGCTGATATTGCTCAACGGTTTTCTCTTGTAACAGAAGTCCTTAATTCTGACGATGGGGTCATAACGAAATTGAAGTCTGTTTACCAGACAATTCGTCCTATAGCTGGGTTGTCAACTGAGTTTGAAGAGCTTGGTTCAAGAATTAATTCAGTGGTAATTGAACTTCAAGATCTGGCCTCAACCGTTGAACATGCTCAAGAGGCTTCTTCATTTGAGCCTGATCGAATTGAGCTTTTACGAGAAAAACTTGATCAATTGTACCGTTTAGAGCATAAGCATCATGTCTCGTCTGATAGAGACTTAATTACTATTCGTAATGATTTTGCAGCTAGACTTGATAGCATAGAATCTCTGACTCAACGAATTGATGAGACTAGCAAACAGCTTGAGAGAGTAAGAGAGATTTTAAAGATTAAAGGTGAAAAGCTAACTGAAAGTAGAAAGCGTGCATTAATCCCCTTTGTAGCGGAGATGCTAGGACAGCTGCCTAAGTTAGGAATACCTCATGCCCGATTTGAGGTCGAGTTGATTGAGCTTGATCAGCCAACATCTGAGGGTTATAATAGGGTTAACTTTTTGTTTAATGCCAATACACATGGTGCTTTAAGACCTTTAGCCCAAGTTGCTTCCGGAGGTGAATTATCTAGAATCATGTTAGCTGTTAAAGTCATGCTAAGTGAGAGAAATCTTACCGATACGCATATTTTTGATGAAATTGACACGGGGGTCTCAGGAGAAACAGCTGCCATGATGGGGGCTATGATGGCTCAAATGGCCAGCTCGACTCAATTAATCACTATAACTCATCTACCTCAGATAGCGGCTAAAGCAAAGACCCATTTTCGAGTTTTTAAGAGAGTGGAGGAGGGAATAACAAAGACTACAATGGAGTGTCTTAAAGAGCAAGAACGTGTAAATGAGATTGCTTCAATGTTAGGAGGACAACATATCACCGCAGCAACCCTTGCTGCGGCTAAACAATTAATGGATTAATCTGTTAATTGTTATACGTTATTAATGTTTTATTGATATAAAATGGCTTATAACCTTTTAAAAGGAAAGACCGGAATAATCTTCGGCGCCCTCAACAACCAGTCAATTGCCTGGAAAGTTGCAGAAAGAGCTTATGAAGAAGGAGCTCGTTTCGTATTAACTAATACTCCAATTGCTTTGCGTTTTGGAGAACTCAATGAGTTGGCTGAACGCACAGGTTCTATTGTTGTGCCAGCTGATGCTACTTCCGTTCCCGATCTTGAGATGCTTATCTCAAAATCAATGGAACATTATGGAGGTAAAATTGATTTTATTCTTCACTCGATTGGTATGTCTCTGAATGTGAGAAAAGGTCGTAATTATGATGATGTAGATTATGATTATCTTGTTAAAACCTACGATATAAGTGCTCTTTCATTTCATAAACTACTTCAAACGGCTAAGAAAATGGATGCAATAAATGAGTGGGGCTCTGTGGTTGCTCTCTCTTACATTGCTGCTCAACGTACTCTTTTCAGATATAATGATATGGCCGATGCTAAAGCTGCCCTTGAGTCTATTGCACGTAGTTTTGGTTATATTTATGGTCGTGAGAAAAGGGTTCGAATTAATACGATCTCGCAATCACCTACCCTTACGACTGCAGGTAGTGGTGTGAAGGGTATTGATGATCTTCTGGATTATTCGGAAAGAATGTCTCCTTTAGGCAATGCTAGTGCAGATGAGTGCGCTGATTATTGTGTCACCTTGTTTTCTGACTTAACAAGAAAAGTGACCATGCAGAACCTCTATCATGATGGTGGTTTCTCTTCAATGGGTATGAGTGAAAGAGCTATGCATACTTATTCAAGAAGTCTTAACTGTGATGAATGTAGAGATCAAGAATAATTACTTTAGCATTCATTTTATCTTAGTATTGTTGGTTTTATACCGGCAATACTTTTATAATTTTACATTATAATTGAATTAAAACTTAACGCCAATGAAAATGAAAGCGTTGTGCCTGTTAATAGGCTTTTTCGTTTTAGCAACAGCTTCTCTTTCTGCTCAATCTTCTGAAGTAAAACCTGCTGATATCAAAAAGAAAGAGCTAAAAAAGGAAAAGGTTACTCCTTCTACTAATACTCCAGGAAAAACAACTGGTGTTAAATCTGAATCTAAAAAAGGTTCTAAATCTCAATCTAAGACAGGAACTAAAAGTGAAAAAGGGGGTACTGTCCAGAGTGGAGCAAAAGAGAGTGTAAATCAGACTGTCCCTGGTGGGGGCTCTAGTTCTACTGTGGTTAATCCTTTAACAGGTAAGAAGCCTAAAACAAAGAAAGAAAAGCTAGAGCTTGAGCAGAAAGCTAAACAGGCCGCTGAAGAGGCAAACTCAAAGAAGGAGAACTCTAATTCAGGGTTACAAGCAGGTGTAAAACCAGTATCGCGAAACCAAATTGAGAATTTTGAGGATTTATTAGGCAAAGCCAATTTTAAGATTTTAGGCTTTACTTTAGCTTGTAAGGTTAATGGGGTGATTAAAAGCTATAAATCATTAAACGGGCTTGTGAGCAGTGAGATGAAAAAGGCTATTAGTCAGCTAAAAAAGGGAGAGCAGTTTACCCTTGAGAATATTAAAATCTACACACGAAAAGGGGTTGAAAAAACCATCCCAAAGCAAGTGTACCAACTTATAGACTAATCATTTCAATTACGCTGAACCCCTCTTGTAGCTTTTACACGAGGGGTTTTTTATATTGTTGGAGTAAACAAAAAAAAGCTGTCAAATGACAGCTTTTTTTGAGTGGGGAGAGGAGGATTCGAACCTCCGAAGGCACCGCCAACAGATTTACAGTCTGCCCCATTTGACCGCTCTGGAATCTCCCCGTTGTTGTACACAATTAGAGCCGGTGGACGGACTCGAACCGCCGACCAGCTGATTACAAATCAGCTGCTCTACCAACTGAGCTACACCGGCAAAAGTGTTTTGTGCACAACAAAATTAAGAACTAAAGTGTTGCAATATCTTTGTCGTTATTGCGGATGCAAAGGTAGGAAAGTTTTTTAAATCTCCAATAGTTTTATGAAAATCTTCACTGTTTTTTTTGAGATTTTCATCAATTAGGGACTTGGAAAAAGAGGATTTCTAAGCTATCAGGTTTATAAAAAAGCATGATATAGGATTTGGTATAGGTCATAAAGCTCATTTCATTGTTAAGAAGTAAGCTTAGCGATGACTGTAAAACAGATTAATACCTTATGAAAGGAGTAGCATTTTCGGCATAATTGATTTTTTCTTAGTTTTGCAGACTATTCAATTCGGAAAATTTAAGAACAACCAATACAGTTTTATGAGTTTTAGAATTATTGTCCTGGCCAAACAGGTGCCCGATACGCGCAATGTTGGCAAAGATGCAATGAAAGCTGATGGTACAGTCAACAGGGCTGCCCTACCTGCTATCTTCAATCCTGAAGATCTCAATGCACTTGAGATGGCATTAAAGGTTAAAGATGCTATACCAGGTTCTGAGATATTAATTGTAAGTATGGGACCGGGTCGGGCCGCAGAGATCATTAGGGAGTCGATGTATCGCGGTGCAGATGGTGGGGTTCTGGTTTCTGACCGGAAATTTGCAGGCAGTGATACTCTTGCTACCTCTTATACTTTATCCTTGGCTGTTAAAAAACTTGCTCCTTTTCATCTTTTAATTGCGGGTCGTCAAGCTATTGATGGCGATACTGCTCAGGTTGGTCCTCAGACTGCCGAGAAACTTGATATTCCTCAAATAACTTACGCTGAAGAGGTGGTTGCTGTAAATCCTTCCTCGATTACCATTAAAAGAAGGCTTGAGAGAGGTGTAGAGGTTGTTAAATCGCCTTTCCCATGTGCTGTGACAGTCCATGGTTCTGCTGCTCCTTGTCGACCCAGAAATGCAAAGTTGGTCATGAAGTTCAAGCATGCACGTACTCTTTCTGAGCTCCAAGAGGAGACAAAAGACTACACTGAGATGCGTGCCGATCGACCATATTTGAATATCCTGGAATGGTCGGTAGATGATATTCAGGCGGAAGTGGAGAAGCTTGGCTTGAGTGGTTCACCCACTAAAGTTAAGAAGATTGATAATGTGGTTCTTCAAGCTAAGGAGTCACGTCAGTTCTCATCCGATGAGAAGGATATAGATCAGTTAATGAAAGAATTAATTGCCTCGCACATCGTAGGTTAATGTTTCTCTTTTTCTTACACTTAAAAATCGATTATCGTGAATAACGTATTTGTATATTGCGAGATAACTGAAGAAGGCCACGTTGCCGAGGTAAGTCTTGAATTATTATCAAAAGGCCGCAAGTTGGCCAATGAATTAGGTATTAAATTGGAAGCGGTTAGTATTGGTGATGATTTAAGCCATGTTCCAGAAGAGGTATTCCCTTATGGCGTAGATGTTATTCATCTAGCTGACGATAAAAGGTTATTCCCTTTCACAACACTTCCTCATGCTTCAATTATTACGAAGCTTTTTGAACAGGAGAAACCTGAGGTGGCGCTGTTTGGCGCAACAAGTATTGGTCGTGATCTTGCCCCACGTATTGCTTCTGCTTTACGTAGTGGTCTTACTGCCGATTGTACGAGTTTAGAGATTGGAGACCATACTGAAGCTAAATCAGGAAAGACTTATAAAAACCTTTTATATCAAATTCGCCCAGCTTTTGGTGGTAATATTATTGCTACCATCATAAATCCTGATACAAGGCCTCAAATGGCTACTGTGCGCGAAGGAGTTATGAAAAAAGAGCTTGCTGAAAATGCTAAAGCAGGTATCGTTCAAATGATTCCTGTTGACGAATATGTAAAACCTGAAGAATTTGTTGTTGAGATTATTGAGCGTCATATAGAAGCTCAGAAGATCAACATCAAAAGTGCTCAAATCATTGTTGCTGGTGGATATGGCGTTGGTAGCAAAGAGAATTTTAATTTGCTCTATGATTTAGCTGATGTTCTGGGCGGACAGGTTGGAGCTTCACGTGCCGCCGTTGACGCAGGTTATGTTGATCACGCTCGTCAGATTGGTCAGACTGGTGTCACCGTTCGTCCTAAACTCTATATTGCCTGTGGAATTTCAGGAGCTGTACAACATCGTGCTGGTATGGATCAGGCTTCTATGATTATCTCGATTAATACGGATCCTGCTGCTCCTATTAATGCCATCGCCGATTACTATATTAATGGAACCGTTGCTGATGTTGTTCCTAGAATGATTAAGTATTACAAACAGAACAGCAAATAAGCCGAACTTAAAATTAAAAATTATTCAAACATGGCTAATTTCTATACAGATAATAAGAATATGAAATTCCATTTGGGACATCCCCTGATGGAGAAGATCGTTCGGCTAAAAGAGCAAAACTACGCTGATAAGGATAAGTTTGATTATGCTCCGGCTGATTTCGAAGATACTATTGATAGTTATGACAAGGTCCTTGAAATAGTTGGTGAGATCTGTGGCGATATTATTGCTCCCAATGCTGAATCGGTAGACCATGATGGCCCCTCAATCGTTAATAACGAAGTTATTTATGCTCCAGGAACTCAAAAGAACTTGGATGCTATTAACAATGCAGGCTTATTTGGAATGTCACTTCCTAGAGAATTTGGAGGTTTGAATTTCTCTATGGTTCCCTATGTTATGGCTGCTGAATTGGTTTCTCGAGCTGATGCAGGCTTTGCAAACATTTGGGGTCTCCAGGATTGTGCTGAGACCATTCATGAGTTTGGTAGCAAGGAGATTAAAGATGAGTTCTTGCCCAGATTTCCTAAAGGAGCTACAGCTGCAATGGATCTTACCGAACCAGATGCAGGTAGCGATTTACAGGCAGTTCAGCTAAAAGCTACTTGGGACGAAGCATCAAAAGTATGGCGTTTGAATGGTGTTAAACGTTTCATCACTAATGGTGATGCAGATGTTTCACTTGTTTTGGCTCGTTCTGAAGAGGGTACATCAGACGCACGTGGTCTTTCATTGTTTGTTTATGACCGTGCTGATAAAGCCATGACTATTCGTCGTATTGAGAATAAACTCGGCATTAAAGGATCACCCACTTGTGAATTAGTTTTCTCTAACGCACCTGCACAGTTGGTGGGCGATAGAAAGATGGGTTTGATCAAGTATGTAATGTCTTTGATGAACTCAGCTCGTTTAGGAGTTGGAGCTCAGTCAGTAGGTATTGCTGAAGCCGCATATCGTGAGGCTTTGAAGTATGCATTTGAACGTGAACAGTTTGGTAAAGCTATCGCTCAATATCCTGCAGTCTATGAGATGCTGACCTGGATGAGTGTGAGAGTTGATGCAATTCGCTCTTTGCTTTATGAAACTGCTCGTTTTGTTGATGTATATAAGGCCTACAATTTTGTGGCTGAAACGCGTAAGCTAGAGGCTGATGAAAGACAAGATTCAAAGAATTTTCAAAAGCTTGCCGATGCATTCACTCCACTGTTAAAGTTAATCTCTTCTGAGTATTGCAATTCTATTGCGTATGACTCCTTACAGATTCATGGCGGAACTGGTTTTATGAAAGATTTCCCTATTGAACGAATCTATCGCGATGCACGTATTACAACCATTTATGAGGGGACTAGTCAATTGCAAGTAGTGGCTGCAATAAAGGGTGTAACCAGTGGAACTTATTTAAAAGCAATAAAGGATTACGAGGCGCAGCCTATTAAACCTGAGCATGAATATCTTCGTCGCACACTGGCCGATATGACCATTCGTTTCGAAGCAGCTCAGGCAAAGGTTGAAAACCTTAAAGATGGTGATTTATTAGACTTCCATGCTAGACGTCTAGTTGAACTAGCCGGCAATATTATTTTGGGTTACCTTCTCCTAGGAGACGCTCAACGTGACGATCGTTTTACTCGCAGTGCCACAATTTTTATTGTCAAAGCAGATTCGGAAAACCGTCAAAAAGAGGCCTATATTCAGCATTTTGATCCAAGACAGCTTGGATTATATAAAGCAACGCTTGAAGCATAGTTTTTTTGTGTTGTTTATTCAGAAATCTTGCATATTTTTGAGTTATACTTAAAAGTATGCAAGGTTTCTTTTTAAGTTTGAAACAGATGTTAATATGAAACTGAAAGACAGACTATTAGAACTGTGGTTAAGGCTACGGTATGGTCAGTACAGTTTCGGGTATGTCGATTATTATCGCTCTCGCAAGTTGCGCACTCCTATGCCTCCTTGTATAAAAAGCGATCCAGCCGTTCTTCTTCTTCCTTTTTTTCAGAAGGCACGTAATTCTGCTTTTTTCCAGACAGAATCTCATATTCTGTTTGAAGACGTACCATTTCATACCCCAAGCCGACAGGTCTTAGCAGGTCGAGGTATTCCTGCTTGCTTTAGTGCTTTTATGGTTTCGGGGCAGGAATTGAAAGTATTTGGTTTTCCTGCTGAGGTTTTTGGCCTCAAAGGACGAATTGCTTTCTTCTTTATGAAAGATGTTTTTGTGATGGGTGAATACCAGATCCCTATGAGAGATGATCAGGTAATGTCACGGGTGACGAAAGCAATTGCTGAAAAGTATGATTTAGGCCTAATGGGCGTAAATGACAACTATTATGTGGAGGATGAGAGTGGTATGATCATCTATGCTGAGAAAAAACGTGACAAATTCTATGTCCGTTATTTTTGTCAAGACAATAGTGATAAATACAACATGCTCGAAGCTTATCTGAAAGAACAACAGCGTTAATGAATCGCTGTCAAGCATGGGGCTGTTTCTTTTCTGGATTCAGCCCCAATTTTTTTCATTTTTTCAATATCATATCGAATTGGATTGAAAACTTTTTTGACCGATTGTCTAAACAAGGATTAAGTATACTCTCACACTGGATATTTGGTCAGTTCTTTCTTAATTAGGCTTTAGAAAAGGTATTAGGTGAAAAAAATAAGAGGGGAATCGATTTGAATCCCCTCTCGTCAATTAAATATAATCTCGGAGTATTAATTTACATCAGATAGGAGTCTCTCTCCTGATGCTTTTATGAGGCGTATTGAGATATCTGATTTATCATCGTTAAGGTCGACAATAAACTGATCACCCTCATCAATAATAGATTTTATTATCTCTTCAGCAAGTTGATCTTCGATATAGCGTTGAATAGCTCTCTTAAGTGGCCTAGCTCCAAACTGAGGATCCCACCCCTTATCAGAAATATAATCTTTAGCCTGTTCGGTTACCTCTATTCTGAATTTCATTTTACTTATTCTTTCAAACAGGCGATTTAGTTCTATATCGATGATTTTATGGATATCTTCTCGCTCAAGATTCTCGAAGATTACGATATCATCTATTCTGTTGATGAATTCGGGAGCAAATGATTTTTTTAGTGCATTTTCGATTACGCCACGAGCGTACTCACTCTCAGCCGTTTTTCTAGCTGAGGTATTAAAACCTACCCCTGTCCCAAAGTCTTTGAGTTGACGTGAACCAATGTTTGAGGTCATAATGACGATCGTGTTTTTAAAATCGACTTTACGTCCTAAACTATCTGTTAAAATTCCATCATCGAGTACTTGAAGAAGAAGGTGGAAAACATCAGGGTGTGCTTTTTCAATTTCATCCAATAATACAATGGAGTAAGGTTTTCTTCTCACCTTCTCTGTTAACTGTCCGCCTTCTTCATAACCAACATATCCCGGAGGGGCACCTACTAGTCTTGAAACGGCAAACTTCTCCATATATTCGCTCATGTCTATACGGATGAGAGTGTCTTCAGAGTCAAAGAGATATTTTGCTAAGACTTTAGCAAGATGCGTTTTACCAACTCCTGTAGGGCCAAGGAAGATAAAAGTTCCAATGGGTTTGTTCGGGTCTTTTAAACCGGCTCGGTTACGGCGAATAGCTTTGACCACCTTTTTAATGGCTTCATCTTGACCAATAACACTACCTTTTAGTTCTTCTTCCATAGACAGAAGCCGATTGCCCTCGTTTTGAGCAATACGTTGAACAGGAACTCCCGTCATCATGGCAACAACTTCGGCCACATTCTCCTCTGATACGATTTCGCGATTGATCTTTGCATCATCCTCCCATCTTTTGCGAGCCTCCTCGAGCTGATTAGTCAATATTCGTTCTTGGTCTCTGAAATTAGCTGCTTCCTCAAATTTTTGGGTAGCGACGGCAAGATTCTTTTTTTCTTTAACCTGATCAATGGATGTTTCAATTTCAATGATATCTTGAGGAACGTGAATATTTTTAATATGCACTCTCGCTCCTGCTTCATCAAGGGCATCAATAGCTTTATCAGGTAGGTACCGATCTGAAATGTAACGACTGGTTAGATAAACGCAGGCGGAAAGAGCTTCATCGGTGTAATTAACCAAGTGGTGGTCTTCATACTTTTCTTTAATCCGATTCAGAATCTCAAGCGTCTCATCCGCACTCGTTGGATCAACTAACACTTTCTGAAACCTCCGTTCAAGGGCACCATCTTTTTCAATGTACTGTCGATACTCATCAAGTGTGGTAGCGCCAATACATTGTATCTCTCCTCTTGCTAGAGCCGGCTTGAACATATTTGAAGCATCAAGAGATCCTGTAGCATTACCCGCACCAACTAGAGTATGAATCTCGTCGATAAAAAGAATTACATCGGTATTCTTTTCGAGTTCATTGAGTACTGCTTTCATTCGCTCTTCAAATTGGCCTCGATATTTCGTACCAGCGACTAGAGATCCTAGATCAAGAGAAATAATCCTTTTATTAAATAGTGCACGTGGGACTTTTCTCCCGACGATTCTTAAGGCCAGACCTTCTGCAATAGCTGATTTTCCAACGCCAGGCTCGCCAATAAGAATAGGATTATTCTTTTTTCGGCGACTAAGGATTTGGGCAATGCGTTCCATCTCTTTTTCTCTTCCCACGATGGGATCTAATCGTCCCTCTTCTGCCAGTCTGGTAATATCTCGTCCGAAATTATCCAGAACAGGTGTTTTTGACTTAGAATCAGTGGTTTTCTTATAGCTGGAATATTCTCTTTCCTCCTCATCTTCTTCGTTCCCACTTGAAGAGCTTTCTGCTTTAGGTGGATTCAAAGGTTGATCTTCGTCATTTCGAGAAGTCATAGAGCGAACCTCTGCCTTAACAGCCTCATAATTGATGTTGAACTTGGCAAGAGATTGGCTTACGATGTTATCAGGGTCTTTAATGATAGCAAGGAGTAGATGTTCGGTTCCAATTTCTGCACTTTTAAACCATTTCGCCTCTATATAGGTAAGCTTAAGTGTTCGTTCTGTCTGCTTCATTAAAGGTAGATTCCCTGCTGGAATGGCTTCGGATGTTGGGTTAATGATAGCTTTTTCAATGCTGTTTCTGATTGAGGAGAGATCAGCACCCAAGTATAGAAGCACTTGGATGGCCATTCCCTTTCCTTCTCTAACGATACCTAGGAAGAGGTGCTCCACACCAAGGTAGTCATTGCCCAGGCGTTGGGCTTCCTCGCGGCTATAACCCAAAACCTCCCTTACACGTTGAGAAAATTTAGCATCCATAGTAGATATTTATTGTAATTATTACCATTAATTGATAACAGGGACTACCGCAAATTGTTGAATATTATTTCAATGAATTGCACCCTGAAACGGAGCCACGTCAAAAAAAGTGCCATAGATCAAAGGCATGGCAAATTGTCACTCAAATTTACAGGTTGCATTATTGATAATTAGTACGGTTCCTTATTAATTATCAACATTGATTTGTTAAAAACAGCACTTGTAAATAGCTGATTTATCAGTGTTTTTTTGTAAATTCGTGTTAAAGAATGCTCTTATGTAAGAGATTGTTCTACAATTGATTGACAATAAACATTATGATAGAATCCTCAAATGACAGAATAGTCCCGGTTAATATTGAGAATCAGATGAAGACGGCCTATATCGACTATTCTATGTCGGTTATTGTAGCTAGGGCGTTACCTGATGTTAGAGATGGTTTAAAACCAGTTCACCGCCGGATTCTTTATGGGATGTATGATCTTGGAATTCTTTCCAATCGACCTTATAAAAAATCGGCTCGTATTGTAGGGGAGGTTTTAGGTAAATATCACCCTCATGGAGATAGTTCTGTTTATGATGCCATGGTTAGAATGGCGCAAGATTGGTCATTAAGGTATCCTCTTGTTGATGGGCAAGGTAACTTTGGTTCAATTGACCAAGATCCTCCTGCTGCTATGCGTTATACCGAGGCTAGATTACAGAAGCTAGCTGAAGAGATGCTTACGGATATTGATAAGAATACGGTCGATTTTGCTTTGAACTTCGACGATTCTCTTGAAGAGCCTATTGTTCTACCTGCCCGTGTACCTAATCTCCTGATTAATGGTACTTCAGGTATTGCGGTTGGTATGGCCACTAATATGGCTCCACATAATTTGAGTCAGGTAATTGATGGTACGATAGCTTATATCGATAAGGAAGATATTTCCATCAGTGAATTAATGCAATATATAAAGGCTCCGGATTTTCCTACAGGTGGTATCATCTATGGTTATGACGGTGTTCGCGAAGCATTTGAAACAGGCCGCGGGAGAATAATCATCAGAGGTGAAGCAAGAATTGAACCCGAAGATAATGGCAGAGAGCGTATTGTTGTGACCTCAATCCCTTATCAGGTTAATAAAGCTGAAATGATAAAGAAAACAGCCGATTTAATCAATGATAAAAAGATTGAAGGTATATCTGATTTGCGTGATGAGTCTGACCGCGATGGTATGAGAATCGTTTATGAGATTAAAAAGGATGCTAATACCAATGTGGTTCTCAATAAGCTTTATCAAATGACACCATTGCAATCTAGCTTTAGTGTTAATAATATTGCTCTTGTAAATAACCGCCCCGTAACGCTTAACTTAAAAGATATTATTGTTCATTTTGTAGAGCATAGACATGAAGTAGTCGTTCGTCGTACAAAATTTGAACTTGATCAAGCTGAAAAGAGAGCCCATATTTTAGAGGGACTTTTAAAAGCTCTGGATCATATCGATGAGGTCATCCGTATTATTAGAGAATCGAACTCTCCTGAAATTGCTCGACAGAACTTGATTGAAGCTTTTGCTTTTAGTGAAGAGCAAGCTAAAGCTATTCTTGCTATGCGACTTCAAGCTCTTACCGGTCTGGAACGTGAAAAACTCGAGGCTGAGTATAAAGAGTTAATACTTCTCATTGAATACTATCGCTCTTTATTAGCCGATAAATCATTACGAATGGAGGTTATTAAAGATGAGCTACTTGAACTGAAAAATAAGTATGGTGATGAACCGAAGACCTCTATTGAATATGCTGCCGCAGACTTTAAAATAGAAGATACGATAAGCGATGATATGATGGTTATTACTATCTCACACTTAGGGTATATTAAACGTACTTTAGCTAGTGAGTATAGAACCCAGGCTCGCGGTGGTAGAGGTTCAAAAGCTAGTGATATTAGAGATGAGGACTTTGTTGAGCATCTCTTTACCGCTACTATGCACAATTACTTGCTTCTCTTTACTGAAAAAGGCAAAGTGTTCTGGTTGCGCGTATTTGAAATTCCTGAAGGATCAAAGACTTCTAAGGGCAGAGCAATTCAGAATATTCTCAATATAGACCCCGATGATAAGGTTAGGGCTTATATTAATGTTCTAAGTATTTCTGATAAGGCTTATATTGAGAATAATTGTATAATACTTTGTACACGTAAGGGTATAATTAAAAAGACTTCCTTAGAGGCTTATAGCCGTCCGAGACAGAATGGTATTATTGCAATAAATATCAAAGATAATGATACTCTTCTTGAAGCAAGGCTTACCAATGGTTCTAATGTTGTTGTTCTTGGATTAAAATCGGGTAGGGCTATTCGTTTTAATGAAGAACGGGTTAGACCAATGGGAAGAACCGCTACCGGTGTGAAAGGGGTCACTCTCGCTAACGAAAATGATGAGGTTGTCGGCATGGTTTGTCTTGAATCAAACGATTATGATATCCTTGTTGTATCTGAAAATGGATACGGAAAGCGTACTAATATCGAAGATTACCGTGAGACAAATAGAGGCGGTAAGGGTGTTAAAACGCTTAATGTTACAGAAAAGACCGGTGATCTTATCGCTATCACAAGTGTAACTGATCAGCATGATCTGATGATTATCAATAAGTCTGGAATAATGATCAGGATGGCTGTTACAGAACTTCGAACTCAAGGTAGAGCAACACAAGGGGTGAAATTGATAAATATTAAAGGTAAGGATGCTATTGCAGCTATTACTCGTGTTGATGCTGAACCAGAGGTTGTCGAAGATGAATTTATTGCCGAGTTGTCTGACATCGAAATCAATGTTGATGAGGAAGGTATAACTGATCCTTCTGATATTAAGAGTGATGAATAGATTTAGGCATAATATTTGAATAGAATTTTTGCAAAACACCAAATCCATAAACTAAAGGACCGTTTAAATCAATTTCTTATGAAGAAAATCATTTTAATGGGCATTTTCGCAATTACAGTAGTTTTTGCAACTGCTCAGACTTCAAATCGCACAAGTGCTTTTAACTATCTTAAAAAAGGAAAGTTAGATAAAGCAGTTGAGTACATTGAGCCTACAACTACCCACGAAAAGACCATGAATGAAGCTAAAACATGGTTCTTTAGAGGGAATATCTACCTTGCTATAGCTAATTCTGACAATCCAGAATATAAAAAATTAGCAGAGAAGCCTCTGGAAATTGCTATAGATTCTTATAAGAAAGCAATGTCTTTACCAGATGCAAATGAGTATAAATTAGAGATCATTCAACAGATTGACTTTATTGCCAATACTACTTATAACGAAGGTATCGAGGCATATAAAGTAAATAATTTCAAAGGTGCTGCTGAAGCTTTCCTTAGAACCTCCGATTTAAAAGAGATGTTCTTCGGCGCTGATACTAATGCCTTAGTAAACGCCGCCGTTGCTGCAAACCAAGCTAATGAGCCAAAGATGGCAAGGCAGATCTACGAAAAGTTGATGAAAGAAAATGGCCCTTCTCCTTCAATCTATGGAGCTTTTCCAGCAACTTTATTGCAATGCGGTGATACTACTGCTGCAATTGCTGCCGCAGCTAAAGGCCGTCAACTTTATCCTGATAATTTCCAGGTTCTTATTGCTGAAACCAATGTATTCCTGAGTACTAAGCAACCTGAAAAGGCTATGGCTAACCTACAAAGCGCTGTTCAAAAAGATCCCAATAATGTAACTATCGTTTTTGCAATTGGTGCTCAGTATGATCAAATGGGTAATGTAGAAGAGGCTGAAAAAGCTTATCTAAAGGTTCTAAGCCTTGACCCAAACCATTTTGATGCTGTATACAACCTAGGTGCACTCTTCGTTAATAAAGCTGCATCTTTGATGGCTGATGCTAATAAACTTCCTCTTGATAAAGTTAAGGAGTTTGACGTTTTTAAAACCCAAGCTGATTCTTATCTAGAGAAAGCTTTACCATACTTGGAAAAGGCTCATGTAATGGCTCCAACTGATAAAAGTACTATCTTAACCCTTAAAGAAATTTATGCAAGAAAAAGCATGTTTGATAAGGTTAAAGAAATGGATGCTCTGCTCAATAAATAGTCGATAAACTTTAGCGTAAAAAAAAGCTCTCAACTTATTGTTGGGAGCTTTTTTTTGAGGATATCTTTTTCAAATTAGAATAATTTATTCGAGTAGTACAGTATCACAATTTAGGTGCTTTTGAATAGAACAATAAAACGGCTTCCCTTACCTTCTGTACTTTCACACCACACTTCTCCTCCCAAAGCTGTAACATATCTATGTACAATGGATAGACCTAACCCTACCGAACTCTCTCCACCGGTAGGATCATTTTTTGTACGAGAATAACGACTAAACAACTTCTTTGCATCGTTTTCGCTAATGCCTGGCCCATTATCTGAAACTTCCAGCCGAATCAGGTCGTCTGATTTATGCACGCTTATACTTACAATTGAGCCAAAAGGAGAGTATTTGATTGCGTTACTTAAGAGATTTTCGGCAATCTGCGCAATAAGATTTGCGTCACTATACATGGAAACACTCTCCAGAAGATTTAATATAACAATCTCTTTTTGCTGAGCTATTGGTTGTAACGATAAAGAGACATGATGAAGTACCTTATCCATCTGAACCTCTTTAAGGTTAATATTGAGCTTCCCCGATTCGATTACTTCGATATTTAATACCTGATTAACAATGTCTTTCATCCGTGTTAAAGAGCTATGAATAAGCTCAATAGCTTCACACTGATCCGTAGTTTCTGTTTGGCTTAAAAGCATCTCGGTCATACATAGACTACTGGTCAGAGGGTTTCTTAAATCATGGGCAACAAGGTCAATAATATTATTTTTTTCAGCATTCAGATTAAGAAGCTCCTGATTTAATTTTTTTAGGCTCTCTTGCTGGATCTTAAGTTCTTCATTCCGTTGTTCTATCTCATCATTCTGCAGGAGAATCTTCTCATGACTTTCGGCAAGTTGATTCTCTAATAAATTCATGGTTCTGTTCCGTTTAACCATGAGTCTGAGCATAGCTTGAGCAAATTCGGTACCAGTGCCTAATAACCTATTAAATTCATCTTTAAATAACTCTATTAACTCGGTCTTCTCTATGGCGGTAACAGAAGCTGATCGGGTTTGATTATCTAATAATGAGAGCTCTCCAAAAGAATCGCCTGCCCTCATTGTCGAAAAAATGTGCGGACCGATATGAACTTTTACTGTTCCTTCAATAATAATGTAAAAAGAATCGCCTAATGACCCTTGATCAAATAGGGTTTCTCCTACTTCGAGACTAAGGTGCGTGGCGTGTGACGCAATCTGCTCTCTCTGCTTTTCTGAAAAGGCTTCAAATAGATAATAGCTTCTTAGGAAGGCTAGAATCTTATCCGTATCGTTGTTATATTTCTTCATTCGATTCCGGCCTCTTATTTAACATCAAGATAGAGATAACCATTACTGCGGCACTGACCCACTGAACTAAGGTAAGTTGATGTCCATAAAACAGATAGTCAAAGAGAATACCTGAAAGTGGGAAAAAAAGCTCACAAATGGTGGCAACTATAGCTTTTACCTTTTTAAGGCCATAATAATAGAGCATGATGGCCCCTGATCCGGTTGTAATTGCAATTATTAGGAAAATCATCCATTGAAAGGGTGTGACAGTTGGCAAGGAAGAAAACTTTCCTAACGATAGCACAACTATTAGCATGATTAAAGTTGTAAATCCATATCTATAGAAAGTAGCCGTCACAAAATCAATTTTTTGTAAGGCCATTTTACTAAGTACCGTGCTCGATCCAAATGAAAAGGCAGCTAATAAACTAAAAAATGCGGCTAATAGCGTTGATGTATTGGCATTAAAACTTGGAGCGTTAAATCCGAAGGTTAAGAAGTATCCAGCAGCTATTGCTAATCCGGCCCATAGAAGAAATTTACTTCCAGGTTTCTCTTTCAAAAGCATAGCAGCAAGTGTAATTGCAAAAACAGGCTGTAATTTTTGTAGTAGGATCACAATGGTAAATGGCTGGAAATCTATGATAAAAAGTGCTTTTACAATGAAGATAGTACCAGCTGCCCCACCAAGCAAAGATGCAAGAAACAAAGCAGTTAACTCTACCGGCGAAAATTTCAAAATGGCTTTGAATTTTTTAGGTAGGAAGATACTCATCACTGCAAATGGGATTGCATGAAGCATTAATACAACAAAAAAGACATCAAGAGTATGGAGTTTTGGAGTTAGTACTACTCCATCTAGCCCCCATAAAACAGCTGAAAAACTTATAGCTAGAGCCCCTTTCCAGCTTGCAGAAATCATTTTGTTTACCATCGATAATTGGATTGTAGCAAAGATAAGAAAAGGATGCTGTTTATTGATGCATATCTATCACGGTGTTATCTATTACAATCATCGTTAGGTTCTATCGCTATGTTTTGTACCTCTCCATTATCTCTCCCTATCTTCTCCATATTTTGAGCGTCTAATAAGGTATGTAATAGATTTAGCATATGGACTAATATGGGTTGGCTATCGCTTAACCGTTGACGCATGCCGGGAGAGTGATGGCGTTTTATCCAGATGGATTTAATTTACTGTTTGCAGCTTTATCCCTCTCGTTATTTCTTTTTTTCTAGGAGTAAAAATGGACGAAAGGAGGCTTATAGGCAGAGGTAACGGAGAGAGAGCGAAGAGGTGATCGTTAATGGTTGTATTATAAGATGTTACATTTTGATGTTTAGTGACCTCATCAAATAGAAAACCATAACTCAAGAGCGAGTTATGGTCTCTCATATAAGTTATTGTATTTTAAATACTTCTCTACTTTCTGGGGGAAAAGAAGAGCTTGATAATTAAGTAAAGGGTTACTATTGACGCTACCGTGAAGGTGGCAGTCCCCATTAAACTATCAGGTCTATAAATCATTAATGTAGCTGAGCTGATAAGGACACCACTTAATAGAATGACTAATGAGATCCTTGAAGTGAATTTTTTAAGGGTGATATATATTGAATCGCCCTTGGGGGTGGTAATTTCATGGGTAATCTTACCCTGTTTAAGGTGATAAAGTATCTCACGCACATCACGTGGAAATTCTTTAAACAGAGAAACATATTCACCCAAGGTATCATAAATATCTGAAGCAAATTTTTTGGGACTATATTTTTGAAGAACAAGATTCTTCGCATAAGGGATGATAATAGGTCCTAACGCAAGATCGGGTTGTAATTGAGTCGCAAATTTTTGAAGGGTAGCTAGGGCTTTAACAAGTAAGAAAATATTTGATGGGATTTTTAGCTCATATCTTACAATAATATTGATGCATTCTTGCATGATTTGACTAAAATCGAGTTTGTCAAAAGGAATAGACGAGTAGCCTTTGAGAAGGTCATCAATCTCGAATTCCATCTCTTCCATCTGATCGAAAAATTTTATATCGCATAGCTTTACGAGACTTCGAGCTATAGATTTTGAGTTTCGTTGAGAGAAACCTAAAGAGAAGTCAGCTAAAAAGGTCATATGTCTTGGGCGAAGAACACCGGCCATACCGAAATCAATGAAGGCAATTACATTACCAGGCATTACAAATAGGTTTCCAGGATGAGGGTCGGCATGGAAAAAACCATGTCTTAAAATCATTTTAAGGATGATATCGGCTCCATTTTTTGCTATGATGGAAGGATCAAGTCCTGCCTCTTTTAGGTGATCAATTTTGTCGGGGGCAATGCCATGGATGAATTCCATGACGATAAGTCTTCTTGTAGTAAACTCAGGATATACTTTGGGGATATGAACTCTGGGGTCGTCTTTAAACAGATCCTGAAATCGATTAATATTATTTACCTCGTTAAAGTAATTTAACTCTTTGAGAATATTAACCCCAAACTCATCTATAAGTCCAACGACATCAATAACTGCTAATTCAGGATAGTTTTTAATGGCTCTCTTTGCCAGATGCGATAACAAGTATAGATCAAGTTTAATCTTGTTCTCAATATGAGGCCGCTGAATTTTAATGATGACCTCTTCTCCTGTTTGTAGTATAGCCCGGTATGTTTGTCCGATAGATGCAGACGCCACGGCTTGTTTATCAAATACCTTAAAAACTTCTTCGACTGGGCGACCAAGTTCTTTTTCGATAAGATGAATAGCCGTCTCGTCGTCTAATGGGATCGCTTTAGACTGTAATTTCTTTAGTTCATTTCTAAATCGTTCTGTTACCAAGTCGGGTCGGTCAGCCAAGATTTGACCAAACTTGATGTAGGTGGGGCCAAGATCCTCTATTGTTTCACGCAGACGTGTGGGTGTGTTTTTAATAGGAATCTGACGTTTCTTTTTTGATTTAAAAATGCGACGAAGTCTAGGACTCCGATCCAAGTACTCTTGCCATAAGTGTTTGATAATTATTCCACCTATTTCACGAGCTCGAAGCAGCTGTAAATAGCCAGCATAGACGCGAGTTATGTTCATTTCGTCCTGTTTTTTTCTGAGTTTTCATTGAACCGACTCAACTCTGCTGTCAGGTTTTGGATAGCTTTCGTAAGTTCTTCATTATCTTTTGAGTTTGCGGCGGCCATTTTATTAAATAACATGCTCATTGTAAGCTCTTCTTTGGCTTGTCGTAATTGGTCCATTAAAAACGCTCCAGTCTGTTCGGCCTTCTCAGGGTCTTCAAACATTTCCCCAAAGACTTTCTCAAATGCACTAGTGAATCTCTCCTTATCACTTATCCCATAAGAGATAAGCAATCGCAGTAACATATTTGTTGTATTATTCATATTCAGAGCCTTATTGCTACGAAGTTATCTATTGTGTTTGAATACTCAAAATGAACCTGTAGTTTTTTTATCTTTGCTTCTAGCTCAAACGAAAACAAAACCTGAGGTGGGTTTGTTTTCGTTTGAGGCACTAATAAAACCTGTCAAAGTAGGATTACTGATATCGTTTTAGATATAGTATGAATACTTTTATGGTCACATCCAAATCAAGACAACCGTTTTATTTTGCTAATATTTATATCTATGAAAGTTAAAACTATGGCTGTAATTGCATTCGGCTCTCTGCTATTTGCTTGTAATAACCCAGAGCCTGGCAAAGTTGAAGAAAAAGGGTTTAAATATCAGGTTGATCAATTTGCTGATTGTAAAATTCTTCGCTATCAGGTGCCCGGGTTCGATTCTCTTTCTTTACAACAGAAAGAATTGGTCTATTATTTGAGTCAAGCGGCTCTTTGTGGTCGTGATATTTTATTCGACCAGAATTATAAGGAGAATCTTACCATTCGGCGCACTTTGGAGGCTATCTATGCTGGCTATTCAGGCGATCGAACCACTAACGACTTTAAAGCTTTTGAGATCTATCTTAAAAGAGTTTGGTTTTCCAATGGTATCCATCACCACTATTCCAACGATAAGTTCTTTCCCGAAATCTCTAAGGAGTATTTTGCTAGTCTAATTGACAAAACAGAAAAGGTGTCCTGGCCATTAAAGGATAATAATGAATCAATAGATGCTTTTAAAACGCGTCTAATCGACCTGATTTTTAACCCCAATATTGCTCCTAAACGTTTGGAGCAATCAGAAGGTACTGATATGATCTTAGCCTCGGCTTCGAATTTTTATGAGGGTGTTACCCAAAAAGAGGTCGAAGATTATTATGATGCAATGCGTAAACCTCAAGACCCACAACCCATTTCTTATGGGCTAAATTCAAAAGTGGTCAAGGAGAATGGAAAGGTTATTGAGCATAAATGGTTCTCAGGTGGAATGTATGGTGCCGCTATTGAGAAAATCATCTATTGGCTAGATAAAGCATCAACTGTAGCTGAAACCGAGAGTCAAAAGGCTATGATTTTAAAACTCATTGAGTATTATAAGACTGGTGATTTGAAAACTTGGGATGACTTTAATGTTATGTGGGTTGAGGATAATTCAATGGTTGACTTTGTAAATGGTTTTATAGAGGTCTACAGCGACCCAATGGGAATAAAAGCAACCTGGGAAGCCGTGGTCAATTTTAAAGATATTGAGGCCACACATAGAGCTGAAAAGATTAGCAGTGCAGCCCAATGGTTCGAGGATAACTCTCCTGTTGATAGTAAATTCAAAAAGGCAGTGGTTAAAGGCGTTAGTGCTAAAGTTATTACCGTTGCTCAGTTAGGTGGCGATTGTTATCCGACAACTCCAATCGGAATTAACTTACCAAACGCAAACTGGATTAGAAAAGACCATGGTTCTAAGTCCGTCACCATGGAAAACATCACCTATGCATATGATCAAGCTTCTTCTGGTAGCGGTATGCTTGAAGAGTTCTGTTACTCTGAGGACGAGATTAAACGTGCTAAGGAGTTTGGCCCATTGGCTGGAAATCTTCATACAGATCTTCATGAGTGCTTGGGTCATGGCTCTGGCCAACTTCTTCCCGGTGTTACTCCAGAGAAGCTTAAAAACTATCATAGCCCAATAGAAGAGTCTCGTGCTGACCTTTTTGCTCTTTATTATCTTGCCGATCCCAAAATGATAGAGTTAGGCCTTATCCCATCTGTCGATGTGGCTTGGGCAGAATACGATGGTTATATTCGTAACGGCATGATGACGCAGCTGACTCGTATTGAGTTAGGTAAAAGCATTGAGCAAGCTCATATGCGTAATCGCGCTTTAATCGCCCATTGGTGTTATGAAAAGGGAGCAGCCCAAAATATCATCGAAAAGAAAACGCGTGATAATAAAACTTTCTATGTTATTAATGACTACGAAAAGTTACGTGGCCTCTTTGGCGAGCTGTTAAAAGAGATCCAGCGAATTACCTCAGAAGGAGATTTTAACGCCGCTAAAAACCTTGTTGAGACTTATGCTGTAAAGATTGATCCTACCCTCCATAAAGAAGTTATAGATCGTTATGCTTCTTTAAAATTGGCTCCTTATGGTGGTTTTATGAATCCGACATTTGTCCCAGTTGAAAAAGATGGTAAAATTGTCGATGTTAAAGTAGAATATCCTGATAATTACATTGAGCAAATGATTAAATACAGTAAGGAGTATTCTTTTTTACCAAATTATAACTAATTTTATACAGGAGATGGATATAGAATTCGTTCAATAGCCATTCCATAGCTTTTAATTCAATTGAAAAGCTGCTTTGGTATCGACCGGGGCAGCTTTTCATTTATTTTTGCATTTTAACTACTCCCAATTTTTCTCTGCACATGATTAGATTTGGACATCGAAAGAGCCTATATATACTTATCAGTTCTTTTCTTTTAGTTTTTATGTCTCCTCATTTTTTGGTGGCTCAGTCATCGCTATCCAATGGATGGCTTTGGCCAATGAGACTTGATCCTCGTTTTTCTGCCACCTTCGGTGAGCTTCGGGCAAATCATTTTCATGCTGGTATCGATCTTAAAACAAGACAACGCGAAGGAGAACCTGTCTATTCAATTGCCGATGGAAGAGTTATTCGTATTTCTGTCTCTCCATATGGTTATGGAAAAGCACTCTATATAAAACATGATAATGGTTATATCTCGGTATATGGGCATCTTCAACGCTATAACTATAAAATTGACTCGATTGTAAAGATTGAACAGTATAAAAGGCAGAATTATTCTGTTGATTTTGCTCTGAAATCGGATCTTCGTGTTATTGCAGGAGAACAGATTGGATGGTCAGGAAACTCAGGTAGTAGCGGTGGCCCGCATCTCCATTTTGAGATTAGAGATAGTAGTGGTAATAGGGCGCTTAATCCAATGCAGTTTGGCTATCAAGCTGCCGATTGGGTCAGACCTAAAATTGAAGCCTTAAAGATTACTCCGAAAGGTTTCTCGCAGACAGTAAATAAAGAGCCAAGTGCACAGATTTTTAATACTGAAGGATGGGGATTAGTCTACCGTATCGGAAAAAATGATACCATCAGGATTGGTGGCCCGGTTGAAATTGGGGTATCTTGTGTTGATTTGCTCGCTCATGAACCAAATCGAAATGGGGTTTATTCTATCGAGATGTCTCTTGATAGTCTTCTCTTCTTTTCGGTTAAGTTCGATGAAGTGGCCTTTAGTCAGTCCAGATATATTAACGCTCTTACTGATTATGCCGAGAGAAGGCTTTCTGGAAAATGGTTTGTTTCGAGCAAAAGATTGCCGGGTAACTTGCTCCCTTTCCCTGTTTATACTAATCAAGGGTTTATAACATTGAATCCTGGACAGTTTGCAACTCTTAGAATTTCTGTTCTGGATTATACCGGTAATAAAAGTATGCTCACTGCTACTTTACTTGGCGATGATACTCTTGCAGTTCTGCCTGTTTATGATAAACCTCATCAACAAGGGAAATCAAAGCTGGTCAAATGGAATGAGAAGTTCAATCTGAAATGGGCTCCAATAGAAATTAACCTCCCTAAGGGGGCGCTCTATGATAACTATGTTTTAACGGTTGATAGTTCTTTAAGAAATACCAAGCTACTATCTCCGATTTATAGAATAGGCAATGCTAATATCCCTATTCATAATAAAGGAACTCTTTCTATCAAATATAAGCCGTATAAACAATCTGATACTTCGAAGTTGGTTCTTGTTCGGCTTTCAGATAATAACTCCTTTGCGGCTGCTGGTAGAAGATATTTAAAAGGTAAGGTAGAGGCTCCACTAAATGAATTTGGACGTTATGCCTTAGCTATCGATTCAATTGCTCCAAGATTGAAGTCTCTTAATGTTAATGATAATAGCACTTGGTTAGTAGGTGATTCATTAAAATTCCAGGTTGGGGATGATTTAAGTGGCATAGCCCAAATTTGGGTTAGTGTGAATGATGCTTGGCGATTATATGAATACGATGCTAAGAATAACCTCGTTTTTATAACAGTGGCAGAGGCTCTTCTGCCGGGTAAAAATAGATTTTTAATTCGAGTTACTGATGGATGTGGAAATAGCTCGGAATTATCTTATATAGTTATTAGATAATGCATTCTACTATTTTTAGAGTTAGCCTTGTTTTCATTTTTTTGATTATGAGATCGGGCTTTGTGGTTGCTGATTCAGCCAATACACCTTACGAATCTAAGCAGAGGATTTCTATCGCATTTAGTAATGCAAGTCACTCGGGAAATAGCTCACAAATCATTGTGAGTCGTATGTTGAGTGCTTTGGCTACGCCAAAGGCTCTTAACCCTCAAAAAAGGCCTGCTGTATTTGAAGTTTCTGTATCATGGAATAAATCTATTGATACTCTGATTCATCTTTATGGGGCGGTTGCAATGAAATATATAGGGCAACTAGATGATTATTATGGGATTAATCTTTCTGATTTTATGATGCCTGATTCTATAGAAATTAGAGGTAAGGCACCTGATGGAAAGAGTTTATTCAATTCAATTATTGCCTTGGATGGTGATACTTGCCTTTTCTTTAAGTCCTTGAATGTCGAGACTCAGATAGGATCGGTTGTAGTCACTCGATTAATTTATTCTGAGCGATCTTTAGTTCGATTTGAAAAGGCTTTAGCTGCTATTAATAATTATCTAGCTTGGGATAAACTCTTGCCCTTTCTTACTGAACGTAATCAATCTTATTCAGATGATTGTCTTGATGAATTCGTGGACTGGTATATTATGACCATTCGATCGAAGGTAGGTAGTTCTCTTTCGAAATTTGATGATCCAGGATTTCGCAAACAAGATCCTTTAAATTTGCTGGATAGGAGTCGGAAGTTTGAAGGGGATTGTTACCGACGTTGGTTACATCTGGAGAAATCTGCTTGTTTGAGAGATGGAGGTGGACAATTCAAACCGGAAGGCATCGCCAAGAATAGAATTGTAAATAATGTTAGGGAGCTAATTGCTCATCCTTATTATACAGATCCTCATGCGCATTCCCTTTTAAAGGAGTTGTCTATTCTTGAGAGTAATAGACAGGGACGAAACGATTCTCTGTCGTTTGTAAGGTTATTTGGATTGGTTTGTCCGGACTGCGATTCAACTCTTTTGAATCGATTTATTGATGAAAACATTAGGTTATTGTCAGACTCATTATCTACTTACTTGCAAAGGGGGAGATACTCTGAAGCCGAGATTTGGGCTCAAAATAATGTCACCCTATCTCAAATTCGAGGCCTTGAGGAGGGAATAGATAGAGCTTATCAGTCGCTCTCTGAGGTGCATAATGGTATTTTGGATTCATGGTTGAAAGTAGCAACAAAAGCCTTGCGATTGGGAAGCCTAGAAATGAGTATCCGATATATTAAAATGGCTGGAGAGTATGCAAAGAAGTATCCTAGAACACTTATTGCCGATGACGCAATTAAGAGTGTCGTCACTGCACTGGTTGATACATCTTTGAATAGAGCCCAAAAACTTAGAGCTCAAAACCAGTCTGATAAAGCTCTTGCTCTTCTTGACCAAGTAATTCCTTTAGCTGATTCTTTAGAACAATTCACTCGTAAAGATCAGCTTAAGATGGTTTATTGTCTTATTGCTCAAGACCATTATGATCATTTGCTTAATAAGTCTCTCTCTTTAATTACTTCGAATAAAATCTCAGCTGGAGCCGGATTTGCGGATGAGGCATTAAATTATCGTTTTGAAAATCGGCAGGTTTTAACTAAGAGGGGAGAAGAGCAACTAATCCTTAAACATTTGGCATTATATAAGGTAGATACTCTAGTGAAAAGATCTTATAATAATGTTAAGTTAGACCGGCTGATCCAAGTTCTTGATTCAAGTTATTATTGCTTCAATGCTATGGCTCCTTTAAAAGCTGATACTCTTTATCCTTACTTTTCAAAGTTGGTATTGCAGTTCTCAAGGATTTTTCCTGACAGTGTCAATAAGATGATTGATAATGATAATTATTCACTTGCAACTTATTGGGTAAATGCTATCAGAACTAGGGTTCCGGCCTTTATTCCTTTCGCTGATTCATCTGTTGTCAGTGTTTTGAATACATCTTTAGAGGAGTTAGAATCTGGTGCTTGTGTAATGTCGCGTGATGCCTTTCAACGGAGCATTATGAAAGCAGAGGATTTAAGTATTCAGAAGAGATATAGAGAAGCTTTTTCATTCTTCACTGTTGCAGCTTCTCATTTAGCGGCGGTATTACAATGTCATGCTGATACCTCTAGTTATTTTGCATTGAATCGAAAATTTGGTGTACGTTGGAATTTTAGTAATCGTCAGTTTTTAATGGATTCGTTAATGCGTCAAGGGGATGTAGTCTCAGCCCTTAGTATTTATGATTCTTTATATCAGCAAAGAAAACGATCGTCTACTCTGATGTCAGAGTTTTATATTCAAAGCGATGTAGAGATGATAGTTTCCTACCGAGACCCATTGTTAATCGATACGTTGGTCAATAGAATGATAAAAAGGGATCAACCTGAAGGAGTCTTTGAGGCGCTTGAATCGTTAAGAGCCATAGGAGTGGTTGACTCTCTTTATGCTCCCATTCAGGTTTTGCTTGGAAGGTTTTTGGCTAAGCCCTATGAAGAGGGAAGCTCGACGGAACAACTTGTTATGCTAATGAAAGGCTACAAGATGGGAGATCCTTATTATAAGCAACTTCGTGATACTTTTTTAGATCGAGTAAACGTTTCCACTATTTCAAAGAAGTATCTAAAAGCTAGAACTAAGTTTTAGTAATTTTATATAGGCAAACAATGAAACATGTCAATTAAGAGATTTATTCTTTCAAGCTTTTTAGTTATTAGTAGCCTTTCTGTATTCTCACAAGAAGACTTCATTACCTTTAATGCTTTAGTGTTACCATTAATAGATCCAGATAGTATTGCAATAGCGATCCCCTCTACACGTATTGATGCAGGAATCTTGACAAACAATGCAGATCATTATTTTGGAGGTATAAAAGGAGATGAAAGAATAAGATCATACAATGTTAAAGGAGTTTGGTTGAGCTTTTTTAGAAAGCTTAGTAAGTCAACTCAGATAGGAGTCTCTCTACCATCAATTACTACTGATATTGATTATATCGGTCAGTATTATGCAAATAAAGAGTATCATAAAACTCGTTTTGATGAGTTACTTATTCATCTTAATTATGTTGAGCGATTTTCAAACTCTATAGTGGTTGGTACTTTTATGACGAGTGTTCCTTTCCAGGGAAGCCAGATACCACTGCTTCATCCTAATCAATCGGTTTTATATTCTGGTTTTTGGCATTTACTTTTAGGTGGTAGTTATTCTCAAAAAATGAGTAAGAATTATTGGATCACTGTTGGTAGCTATCTTAGCTGGTATATAGAAAGATCCGCAATTTTAGCTGATGGCTCTTGGGTAGATTCAATTATAGGGCAGGAGGGGAGTAATATTCAAACTCGATGGAGGCCTGGCCCAAGAGTAGGCTTTTTAGGGTTGATTAGTAGGAAGTTAAATGGGTATACGGTTAGTGCTGGGTATAAGTATACTTGGAAAGATCAAGATCACTTCAGTTCTATTCAACCTGAAGGCTATCCAGAATTTAATCAATTAACTGCTGATCTTTCTCGTGACAATCAAGTTAGTCATACCGTTGTTTGTTCAGTCTATAAAACGATTTATCGATTTAGAATTGGGCTATCTCTAAAGTTTGATGTGGGAGGAAGTGCGGGGGGGCTTTATTCTCGTCAGTTTGCTCTTCAACTTAGTCATTGCAGTCACTAAATAGGATGATCGAGTCTTTTACTTTCTCGATTGAAGCGAAAGATGTATATTGCAGAATAAAAATGCCTTGGTTAGGGATGGTTGAATCAAAGAGAAGGTTTTGTCTATAAAGGTAATATTCTCTTGATTCAAGTAAAGATCCTCACTCAATAGGGCACAGGTTGATTCTGTTTGAATTGACCAGTTTCTAGAGTAAATCACGCAAAACGATTGATTCATTATGAAGAAGTTATTATTAATCAGTAATTCAACAAATCCGGGAGAACCCTATTTAGGGTGGCCTAAACCTTATATCAAGGAATTCTTAGAGAGGTACTCTGTAACGGAGGTTCTTTTTATCCCATTTGCTGGAGTGTCACTTAGTAAGGTAAGCTTGGATGACTCATATGATGTATATGCTCAACGTGTAGCTAGTGTTTTTGAGGAATTTGGAGTGAAAATTATCAGTATTCATAGATGCAGTGAGCCGGTAAAGTCCATTACCAGTGCTCAGGCTATAGCTGTTGGAGGTGGAAATACCTTTCACTTAGTTCATCAATTGCATGTAAGAGGGTTAATGGAGCCTATCAGGGAATGTGCTATGAACGGAATGCCCTATATGGGCTGGAGTGCGGGCTCTAATGTTGCTTGTCCTTCACTTATGACAACCAATGATATGCCAATCATAATGCCTCCGTCATTTAATGCCATGAATTTGGTTCCATTTCAGATTAACCCACATTATTTGGATAAGAATCCGGAAGGACATGGGGGTGAAACTCGTGAGGATAGGATTAATGAATTTCTTGTAATCAATCCAAACATGACAGTAGTTGGCTTACGTGAAGCATGTTTACTCGAGTTGAGAGAAGGTAAATTGCTGCATAGAGGGAGTCGTCAATTAAGGCTATTTAGATCAAATACAGCCACGATTGAATTGGAAGCTGAAACAGATGTGAGTTTTCTTTTATAACCCCAATAAAGCAGGTTAAGGATTCTTTAATTCGAGCGAAGGCAGAATACTCCCAAGGTGGGATTTTCTGCCTTTACTCTATCTGATGTATTATTCAATTTGGTCTATTCGTATAGTTTAAAATGTCTAAATGCTAGTTACTGATAATTAGGTAGAACCTATCTTAAACCCTTGCTGTGCCTAAATAATTTAACAATTTTAAGTAATTTATTTGGAGGGAATAGGCAAATGGCCTATCTTTGCATCACAATTCCCCAATAACCTTGCCCAGGTGGTGAAACTGGTAGACACGCTACTTTGAGGGGGTAGTGCCCGTTCGGGCGTGCAAGTTCAAGTCTTGTCCTGGGCACCAGTTTAAGTTCTTTCTGTAATGCCCAAGTGGCGGAATTGGTAGACGCGCTAGTTTCAGGGACTAGTGACCGCAGGTCGTGCAGGTTCAAGTCCTGTCTTGGGTACGCAGTGAATCTTTAAGCCTTTGTAAATTTTAAGTTTACAGAGGCTTTTATTTTTTTTAGGCCTTTAGATGGGACGGTTTGAGGATCAGGATCCGACTGGGGGGCGGAAAGACCGCATGAACGAGTTAATTGACGAAGTACGGTATTTTTCGTTGGTGAAAGAAAGGGGAGAGTAGCTTTAAAAGAGGGTTATATTCAGTAATAGATTATGGAAGGATGTGTATTACATTTGCAATCTTAATCTTTGAATTGAAAATATCTTATGCATAAAACAAGATTCAGAATTTCCAAGTTGGATTGTTCTTCAGAGGAACAATTAATACGATTAAAACTTCAGAATAATAGTCATGTTGAGTCATTAGCATTTGATATCTCAAATCGTTTGTTGATAGTCTATCACAATGGAGGTTTGGAGAATATCTCATCTGAACTGGAATCGTTAAATCTTGGTTGTGTTTTGCTGTCTACTGAGAATAGTGATACTTCTTTTGAGCATGACACAGTAAGAAGTCAGAGGAATATATTATGGATTGTTTTGCTGATTAATTTTTTGTTTTTTGTAATTGAAATTGTTGCTGGGATTGTTTCCGAATCGATGGGATTAATTGCTGATAGTTTGGATATGCTGGCTGATAGTATTGTTTATGGGCTTGCGTTGTATGCTGTTGGTGGGTTATTGATTAGGAAAAAGAAAGTTGCTAAAACTGCAGGATATTTTCAGATTCTTTTAGCAGTGACGGGTTTTTTTGAGATTATTCGTAGATATTTAGGAGTGGAAGAGGTTCCTGAATATAAGGTGATGATTGTTATATCCGTTATTGCTCTAGCTGCTAATGTACTCTGCTTATACCTTATGCTTAGAAATAGAAGTAAAGAAGTACATATGCAAGCAAGTGTGATTTTTACCTCAAATGATGTGGTTGTAAATTCTGGGGTTATTTTAGCGGGTTTCCTAGTTCATTGGTTTGATTCAAATTTGCCTGATTTGATTATTGGAGCTGTCATCTTTGTAATTGTTGCCCGAGGAGCTTATCGTATCTTGCGATTGGGTTAGTAAAGGTTATATTAAAGGTACCGAAACAAATGAGCTGTCGTAATGGTATCTCTTTTGTTAGTTTTAGGGAAGATTAGATGATTTGTTATTAGAGATACTTCTATGAAAGAGTAGCTATGTTTCTAGGTAGCCATACTCGGTAAAGCCTAAGTGGTTTTATATCTTAATCTTTGCTGATGATATTACTATTAGAGAACTTTTAGAATTTAATCTATCGTTATTCTAGTAATTATTATTATCTATTTTAGATATAAAACACTGAATCATGAAGGCATATTTTAAGAAAAACGGAAAGATTGTTTTTTTGATAAAGTATTTGCACTTGAGGTACATAACTCTTAAAGGAATATCCTTGAGATGATTTCCAAAGTGATCAATTTTGAGTTATTCGGGCGCACCATAGAAGATGAACACTATTTGGTCGTTTAGAGAAACGCTGGGAAAAAAGACACGATCTCAGATCTCTTTAATGCCTTTCATTCCTTACTTCAAGAAAATGGCCTGATAATCAAAGATGGGAAAATGATTGATGAGACCTTTGTTGTTGCACTATGCCAAAGAAACACAAGGGAAGAGAATGGAAAAGTCAAAGGAGGACAAAGAGATGAGTTATGGAATGGTCAGCCGTGCAAAAAAAGCCAAGAGGATATCGATGCCAAATGGACAAAGAAGAATGGTCAAGCCTATTTTGGCTACAGCAATCATCATAAGGCGCAACCAAAGACAAAACTCATTTTAAACTATATTGTTACAGACGCATCAGTCTATGATTCTTAAGTTTTGGAAGATTTTAACATCCTAAAAGCTCAATACAATTCAGGATCAAATCAGAGCTTGTTACAGTGGGAATGCTTTGTCGATTTAAGATAAAAATCAAGTTTATGTTTTTGAAAGTTCCCTTATATCTACTTTTGTATTATTTACTCTTTTGAAAATAGTTGAATTACTGTAATGAGATACCATCTCTCTGATTTGAGTTTTACTTCTTGACCGCACTGGGTACCTTTCTCAGATTCAAAAGTGAGAGAGTGAAATAATATTCCCTAATAAAAGACCATCAATTGAAGTAAGTGTTACAAGGAGGACATATTTTGGTTTCAATCATGGTTTGGCTAATAAATTGATTAATGATTAAAGAAGATATAATTCGATTTTAAATATCAAAATTTTCGATCAAATGGTATCAACTCAAGAGAAGATCACTTTTGACCGAAGTTTTTAATGGCCTTATATCTTCTACCCCAGAATCGATACCATGTCAGTGATGTCAGCAGCATTAGTTTTTCAAATGGTCTGAATCTGAGTAATAGGTGGAAAATCCTGTAACCAATGGTTATTAAGACTATAAACACCAGAGATTCGAAGATCATGTTGATAATAGGAGAGGCAAAAAGGAGAGTCGTTTTTAAAAATGGATAAAGTAGTTTCGTGATAACCGCCGAGTAAGCAAAAATGATGAGCGCAATAAATCCATGAGCTGTTTCAATTGACTTTTGGGGACAATTGCTCATGCATCTCATACAACTCTCACATATCATTGTCCAAAATGGCCTTTGATTTATCTGTTTTATGGCTTTGGCTGGGCACATCTTTAAACACAGTCCACAATCATTGCACTTTGATGAAGTATAATAGGTCTTTGCAATGATAAATCTGCCAATGAAATAGTATGCAAAAGCAATAGGGGCTATGAGTAGATCCTGAACGATTTCACGTAGGGCTATAAAGCATGTTTTACCAGAAAGTACTCTATTCGTGGTAGCAATCACACGCTTGTAGTTCTGTTCATGAAGGTAGTTTATGGTATTGGAATTTAGGCCTGGGTGAACAGAAATCCAATTAGAGGGCATATCAACAGGGATCATCCCTTTTATGTTATACCCTTTTACCATTAGAATAATGGCTGCTAAGTAAAAGGTAATTCCGCTTAATCCAGGTGTGATCCATTTGCCGATCTTCATTCCGGCTCTCGTATTCATCAGGATTACATTGTTATTTCCTCTTGGAAATCTGATCAAAAAACCAATCACCAGAGGTGGATAGTTAAAACCATGAACTGGGGAGGTTATGATTATGGTGTCTTCGGGTTTTATATCCACTAGTTCGCTTCGATCTATAGGTAATTCTTTAATAGAGGCCTCTAGATTTCGTGTTTCAGCTGATTCTTTCAGCCAAAGTGAAACATTTCTTGAGTTGCCTGTTCCTGAAAAACAGAATATTTTGACCCTTTTTACCGTCATATTACTCATGATAAGCTCTTCATATTCGGCACTAAATTAGAAAATTGTATCTCTTGGTCATGATAATTCTTACTTATAAATTCAAGTTGGTCGTTGATAATTGGTCGTTATGCTCTGAATCATTAAATGAAAAACGATTCGTCTTAACAGATGTCCTTAATAATTGTCACTAGCTCGAATGGGAATTTAGACAATCCTGCCTTATTTGTGAAAGATATTCAATACTTTAACTGTAAAGTGAAAAAAAAACTCTTTTTTTTCGAAAAAAAAGTGGTCATAGAACATCTTTTGAATAAAACTTTTACTACATTTGTCCTCGTAGTCTCTATACTACGACTTAATACCAAACTAAACTCTCTTTACATTAAGGAATATCTCTCTTAATGGGAGATAGAAGAAACCGGTTACGCGAGATGCCTAACCGGTTTTTTTCGCTATATAGCCAATTGATAATCTTGATAAATTGGGGTTCTGTTCTGTTCTGTTTTGAATACCTATGTTCAAATTGAAGGGAAAATTAAACATTATCGGCTAATCACTGTTTGTCTATAAAAATAGATTAGAATATGAAATACAGTAAGTTGATTTTAAGTTTAGTATTTTTACTTCAGGTGGGAATTCTTCTTTCGCAAGAATTAAGTGAGAGTATTATTTCAAAATTAGGTGAGTACAATATGGTTTATCCATATACTCAAAAATCCTTAGGATATGCTTTTGATGCGGTTGAACCTTCTATAGACGCAAAAACGATGGAGATTCATTTCACTCGACATCATATGGCCTATATAAATAATCTGAATGGAGCCATAGATAAATCAGATGAGTTAAAAAAGAATCTCTTGAGTCTTTTTCTTACTATGTCAAAGCATCCTGCCTCCATACGAAATAATGGCGGTGGTCATTATAATCACCAATTGTTTTTTGAGATGATTGCGCCAGGAGGTTCAAAGGAGCCTACAGGAAATCTTTCAAGAGCTATTAATAAATCTTTTGGTTCACTAGATAAGTTAAAGGAGGCATTAAATAATGCTGGAAAATCTCAATTTGGAAGTGGTTGGGCCTGGCTTTCGGTTAATAATGCCGGAGAGCTCTTTGTGAGTTCAACTCCAAACCAAGATAATCCTCTTATGGATGTTACTCAAAAGCAAGGAATTCCGGTTCTGGGTATCGATGTTTGGGAACATGCTTACTATTTAAAGTACCAAAACAAACGAGCAGATTACCTTGATGCTATCTGGAAGATAGTCAATTGGAGCGAACTTGAACGAAGATATAACGAGGCATTGAGAGCCCTCGGTAAATAGGCAACATTAACAACGGTTTCTTTAGCCGGCCATAATTAATGGCCGGCTTTTTTTTAATAAAAATCAGACTGTATTTCTTGGATCAAGTTTTTTAGTAATGATTCAACCAAGCATTAGAATGACCTTTCTGGATATTGACTTTCCCACCAGTCTTTTTCTCCTTTAAGCCACTTATCAAACCAACCTAAAATAGTATACTGCCACTTGAGCCGTTTGGAATAGTCAACGATGTGATGATCTTGTCCATCTATCTCGATTAATTCGACTGTTTTGTTTTGGAGTTTGAGTGCAGCAAACATCTGATGACTTTCAGATGGGGGAACATTGGTGTCTTTATTTCCATGAAGCAAAAGGAGTGGGGTGGTAATTTTTGCGGAATTGAATAACGGACTTTGATTCATATAAAAATCTTGAGCATTCCATGGAAATTTTCCGGTCGTGGCTGTTTCGCTGTAAGAGTATCCCCAGTAGCCTTCTCCCCAGTAATTAGCAAGATTACTGATTCCGGCATGGCTTATTGCTGCTTTAAATAGTTTTGTTTGGGTTAATAAATACAACGTCATAAAACCCCCGTAGCTAGCTCCGATACATCCAACATTGGTACTGTCTGCCCATGTGTTCTCTGTTAGGAACTTCTTTGTACCTTCAATTATTTGATCTGCAGTAGTTATACCCCAAGCATTTACATGTTTAGCTGCAAATGATTCACCATAACCCGTTGCCCCTGCAGGATTAACTACATAGACTACATAACCCATCGAGGCAAAAAAATTCTTTGGATATCTTCCTTCAAAGGCACGATTGATTGGATTTGTCCCCCCGTAATAATAGACAATGACCGGGTATTTTTTGTTACGATCGAAATCGGGAGGCAACATATAGAATCCATCAATAAGATCTCCGTTTTTTGCTTTGAAACTACACTCTTTCGTCTCACCAAATACCACCTGACTGAAAATTTCTTTGCTTGGATCAGCAATTAGTTTGAGGGAAGCACCATCTTTATTACAGATGTAAGCTCTTGATGGATATTGTAAAGAAGAACCAGAAAAAATTAGCTTATCTCCGTTGTAGGCTGTTGAAAATTGATCTATTACATCAGGTTGTGTCTCAATTTCGTTGAATTTTTTGTCAGATAAATTAAGTTGAACCAGTTTTACTCTTGTTTTATCTTCAACGCGCAATATTACCGTTTTACCATCTTTAAACCAGATTGCATCTAGGATTTTTGGGTCATAGTTCTTTGTTAGGTGCTCAATATTCTTACTATTTAAATCGTATAGAAAAAGCTGAGTATTGAAATCATTTATAAGCTCCTTCTGTTCCGTTAGCTCGGGTTTAAACCAGTTCTTACTTCCTTGTACAAGTAGTTTACTATCATCAGGTGATACAGATATGGTAACATCAGACATATCTTGCCAAATGATTTGACTCTCTAAGGTATTTAGGTTTAAAGAATACAGCGTTTGTCTGGTGGTTGGAGTCTTTGAGTAGTCCTCCTGGCCTGTAGTAAAGAAGATTGTTTGGCTGTCGTGTGTAATGTCTTGCAAATAGGTATTGCCAGATCCCCAAGTTAGACGTTGATGTTGTCCTGAATTTAGATTATAAGACCCAAGGTAGACTCTGTTTCTATACCAAGGTTCACGATCACGCATGTTTTTAAAGCGCTTAACACCTTCTTGATCTTTGGGCCCATTAATATTAATATAGTAAATAACATGTGAACCATCAGGGGTAAATCTGAGGTTGTATGCTTGATCGAAACCTTCAAATCTTTCTTGTTGGAAGGATGAGAGATTCTCAACAATTAGAAATTTTCCCTCAGGATTGTTTTCGGTGTAGAAGATAGATTTTCCATCGGGTGTAAAAGCTAATTCATCTGGTGTATTGCTAGTGTACACACGTATGGGTTGGTTATTATCGGTACGGCATATTTTCGTTTCAATCCATTTTTTCCCGTCTTCGGGATTAGTATATTGTGTCGAGAGGATGTAAAAATCGCCCGTACTGTTGACTTCAATACCGGAAATGGTGGGTGAACAGAGCACATGCTCCATATCCATATGCCAAGTGTTTTCCGCTGATTCCTTTATGTTATTTCCTGAGGCAGATAAACTCAGCCAAGGTATTGTATCGAGATTTGACGGAATGGCAATTTTGAGGGTTAATAAATGATCTCCTCTGATCCAATCGACCTCAGTCTCTTTTGTTATGTTTTTTTTATTAGGGAACTTCTCTGAGGCAGTTAATGACTTGTTGTTCTCAAACAGTTTGAATGCAAGGTTAGTCTTAATCTTGATGTTAACCTTTGAGAATTGATTGGCATAGATTCTACACGTAGCTATCACAAGTTGGTTTTGTTTGCCTTGAGGTTTAGAGAATGTAAGTGTAGTATCATTATAGCTTTTCCATTGGAAGATTTCATTACGTTGATTGGTTGTTGAGGGTAGTTGTTTTTTTTGGGGTAGAGGAAGGTAATCAAGAGCTGATACCGGGTTGAAACGTTCTCCATTATTATTTTTCAATGTGTCAAAGGCTGGAGACGCAGAGGAGAATGTTTTAGATATAAGCCATGATTTGGGTTTAAGCGTCACCTGTTGTCCACAAACTAGTTGTGCAATAAAAACAACAAGAAAAATGACAAAAGTTTTTTTTAACATGTTTAAGATATGATTGGTTAATTTAAATATGGTTATTACCAGTCGGCAGCGTAAAATAGAAAGTGGTTCCAGATCCTGGGGTGCTTTCAACCCAGATGTTTTCATCCATTCGTCTAATAAAATCATAACATAAAATTAGCCCAAGTCCTGTTCCTGTTTCATTGGCTGTTCCAGTGTTACGAATGGATTCTCCTAATGTGAAAAGTTTTGAAATTGTATCTTCAGACATCCCAATCCCTTGATCACGAATTGCAATTTCAAGATATTCGGTATAAAGATGAACCCTTCCTTCTTTTTTTGTTAAAGAAATTTCAATTTTACTTCCAGGATAAGAGAACTTTATTGCATTACTAATAAGATTACGGAATATCGTTTTTACCATATAGATATCAGCAAATACGATAACAGATGTATCTGAATTATTGACAATTTCAATACCTTTTTGTTGAGCTTGAATAGTTAATAGTGGTAAAGTCTGATAAAGGGGTTCATCGATTACAAAGAACGATTGTTTAAGAGCAATAGCGCCAACTTGAGATCTTGACCACTCCAGGAGGTTATTTAGAAGTTTATAGGCACTATCGGCTCCGTGATGAATCTGAGAGGTGTAGAAAATTCGGGTGTTGTCATCTAAGTTATAGTAATCGTTTTGGAGTAATTGAGTATATCCAAGGATTATGTTAAAAGGATTTTTCAAATCATGAGAAAGTATACTAAAGAACTTGTCTTTAGTTTGATTTAGCTCTTTGAGTCGTTTTTCATTAGATTCTATTCTGTTGAGATTTTCGACTTGGAGGCTAATATCTCTGTACACTACCATTCCCATTCCGATATTACCTTTTTCATCTCTTAGACCTTGTATTTGAATGAGACAAGGGATGTTATGTATTATCTTTTCTAATACTGTGGCTTCTCCATTAAGTGCTCTCTTCATTGCAGAAAGGATCTCTAATCTATCCTCATCGGTAGCCATTAAGCCAATTTTCCTTCCTTCAAAACTTTCTCTAAAGAAACCTGCCCTAGCAAGTAGGGGACCTTCGGCTAATTCATAAATTAAATCGGTGTTATATAGGAACACTGCCGTATCTGGGAGGTTACGGGAAAGTTCTCTATACATCTGGTCTTTTAGCCTAATAGCCTCTTCAGCTTTTTTTAGTTGAGTGATATCCTCTTTTAGGGCAATAAAATGGGTAATGTTTCCATTGTGATCTTTGACAGGAGTAATCGTCGCCTTTTCTGTATAGAGTGATCCATCGCATCTCTTGTTTTCAAAGATACCCTGCCAGATCTCTCCTTTTAATATTGTATTCCAAAGCTCTCTGTAGTTTTCGTTTGGCGTATGGCCTGATTTAAGCACAGCCGGAGTTTTTCCTAATAATTCATTGATCTGATAGCCGGTAATTTCAACAACTTTGGCGTTTGCATATTCAATAACCCCATTTTTATTTGTAATAATTACTTGACTAGCATTTTGATTGATTGCAGTCCAAAGCATTGTGTTCTCATTGGTAGCATTATTAATTGCACTCAGATCATGAACTGAAAGAATAATAGCATCGGCTCTATTATGTCGAAAGGGTCTTGATTGTATGCTTACATCGGTGAATTTTTGGTTAATGGACCGAATTTGAGTCTTAAAGCCAATAATCGATTCGTTGGAATTAAGTCTTGCATGTAACTCTTTTGATGGTATGAAGTGTTTAAGACTGTGTTTTAGTACCGTTTTTTCACTGGATTCAACGAGCTCTAAGAACTGCGAATTAACCATTATTATCTTTCCTCTTTGGATAATTATAATTCCTTCATTGGCTGCATTAGCTAATTGTAGAAGGCGCTTTTGGCTCCTTTTAATTGTAATGACAAGTCCTAATAAAACAAGTAGAATAATAGAAAAAGAAATAACAGAGATGTAAAATTGTTTTCTATCTGCGTTAGTTTCTATCTGATACTTTATTAGCATCTTGTCTTGTTCACGGGCTTTTAATAATAATCCAAATTCCTCAGCACGTTGTTTGTTTCGGTTATACAATATAGAATCAGAGATTGCCCGATATTCATTGAAAACTAATTGAGATTTATCAGCATTTTCTTGTTTTAAATAAATCATCAGCTTTGCAGATAGGACGTCTCTTAGCAGAAACCCTAATTCTCCTGTCTTAGCTATGTTAAATGCATTTTCATATTCAATAAGAGCCGAGTCAGAATTGCCTTCTTTTGAATAGATTGTTGCTAATTCTATTAAAGCTAAACAGCATGCTTTATAATCATTGATAGTTTTAAATATCTCTATAGCACTTTTATAAGCTTTTTTGGATTGAGAAATCTTCTCTTGCTTTCTGTAATTTTGAGCTTCAATCCAAAAGACTTTAGCCCATTGAGATGGTATTAATATAC
>Ga0209066_10000306_pt1 | contig 73327 bp, 72 predicted proteins | sample All_14_2_FD_187198 | JGI IMG/M metagenome (GOLD analysis project Ga0209066, IMG submission 187198) | Freshwater microbial communities in response to fracking from Pennsylvania, USA - Allegheny Zone_MetaG_DW_15 (SPAdes) (version 2) ...
GGGCAGGGTGGGTGGGGTATTCAGGTTTCGGAAGGTGACGCAGACCGCTGTTGCAGGCGCTGGCGCAGCGTGTGCAGTTCGGCGGTCAGGCGCACCAAGTCTTGGCTGCTGCAAGCCACCTTGTCGGCCATTTGCAGGGGGATGCACGCGGCCTGGTCCTGCAAGGCCTGGCCTGCCGGTGTGAGCACGGTGTGCACCTTGCGCTCGTCCGCGCTGTGGCGTTGGCGCTCCACCCATCCGGCGGCTTCCATGCGCTTGAGCAGAGGGGTCAGTGTGCCGCTGTCCAGGTTCAGGCGCTCTCCCAGTTCCGTCACTGGGAGGTTGTCCTGTTCCCACAGCACCAGCAGCACCAGGTACTGCGGATAGGTCAGCCCCAGGGCACCCAGCAAGGGCTTGTAGGCCTTGGTCATGGCCAGCGAGGCGGCATACACCGCAAAACACAGCTGGTTGTCCAGCCGTTGGGCGGGGTTTGCGGTGGGGGTTTGGTTCGGCATGGTTTGAATTTTACACAATTGAATTGTGTGCAATTTAATTGTGTCATATGACCTTGTTTGTGCCAGGGGTATGGCGTCGGTCTTCCCTCTGTTCCTGCCCCACCTGCATGCCAAAATCCCGGGCATGCTGTTCCTCATTTCCCCTGCCAAGGCGCTGGACTACGACACCCCCGCGACCACCGCCGTTCACACCCAGCCGCTGTTCGTGTCACAGGCCAGCGAACTCATCGACGTGCTGAAGCAGAAGTCCCCACAGGAGGTGGCCGCGCTCATGGACCTGAGCGATCCCCTCGCCGGTCTCAACGTCGGGCGCTATCAGGCCTGGACGCCTCGCTTCACCCCCGCCAACGCCAAGCAGGCCGTGCTGGCTTTCAACGGCGACGTTTACGACGGTTTGGGTGCGAAAACGCTGACCACAGCGGACCTGGAGTGGGCGCAACAGCACCTGTGCATCCTCAGCGGCCTGTACGGTGTGCTGCGCCCGTTGGACCTGATGCAGCCTTACCGCCTGGAGATGGGCACCCGCCTGGCGACAGCCAGGGGCCGCAACCTCTACCAGTTCTGGGGAGGGCAGATTGCCGAGTACCTCAACCAGCGTGCCCAGGCCGACGCCACGCCCGTGGTCATCAACCTCGCCAGCGAGGAGTACTTCAAGGCCGTCGACCAAAAGGTGCTCAAACCCCGGGTGGTGACGTGCGTGTTCGAAGAGCACCGGGGCGGCGGGCAATACAAGGTCATCAGCTTCATGGCCAAGCGCGCGCGCGGCCTCATGGTGCGCCACGCCATCGAGACCCGGGCGGCCACCCCCGAGGCATTGACCCGCTTCCATGCCGACGGTTATGCCTTTGTGCCCGCCCTGTCCAGCGCCGACAAATTGGTGTTCCGGCGGGACCGCACCGCCGCCTGAGGCGGGCGACGCACGCCCTGTTCTCCCCCGGCCAGGCCCGACATGACCCACGATTCCCCACAGACCATCACCCCGGAACTGCGCCGCTGGATTGTCGAACAGGTGCTCGCGGGGCACCCGCCGCAGGCCGTGTTGCAATCCATGGCCGAGTCTGGCTGGCGAGAGGATGTGGCTTTGCACGCCATGGAGACCACGTTGGCCGAGCACCTGGCGGCTCACGGTGTGAGCGCCGACGAGGTGGCCACCGCCCGCTCGCCGCAAGACGTGCAGCGCATCCTGGCGCAGGGCCGCCAGCCACTGAACGCCCGCGCCACCGATGCAGGCACCACGGCACGCCTTTCGGTGCCGGAGCCCGAACTGACCCACTCCCCTGGGGTGATCGATCTGGGCGACCGGCAGGTCCGGGTGCTGATGACCCTGGCCCGTCCCCGGGTGGTGGTGTTGGGCGGTTTCATGAGCGATGCAGAGTGCGATGCGCTGGTGGCCGATGCCCGTCCGCGCATGGCCCGTTCGCTGACCGTGGAGACCCGGACCGGGGGCGAGGCCATCAACGCCGACCGCACCAGCGACGGCATGTTCTTTCGTCGCGGTGAAAGCGAGCTGATTGCCCGCATCGAAAGCCGCATTGCCCGGTTGGTGCGCTGGCCCATCGGGTACGGTGAAGGCCTGCAGGTGCTGAACTACGCGCCCGGCGCGCAATACAAGCCGCATTACGATTACTTTGACCCTGCCGCGCCCGGCACCCCCACCATCCTCAAACGCGGCGGTCAGCGCGTGGGCACCCTGGTGATGTACCTGAACACGCCCCTGCAGGGCGGCGCCACCACCTTTCCCGACGTGGGACTGGCCGTGGCCGCCCAGCGGGGCAATGCCGTGTTCTTCAGCTACGACCGGCCCCACCCCTCCACCCAGACCCTGCACGGCGGCGCTCCCGTGCTTGCCGGGGAAAAGTGGGTGGCCACGAAGTGGTTGCGTCAAGCCGAATTCATATAAAAAACAGCCTGAAACGCACGATTGGTGTGCGGTGTAAGCTATACAAATACAATCTCACCCATCCGCCATGCACCAACCCGAAGACTCTCAACTGGGCAAGCCCAGCGCCTACGAAGACCGCTACAACCCCGGTCTGCTTTTTCCGCTGCCGCGTGCGCCCAAGCGGACCGAGGTGGGCATCACCGGCAGCCTGCCGTTTCTGGGGGCCGACCTGTGGACGGCATTCGAGCTCAGCTGGCTCAACCCCAAAGGCAAGCCACAGGTGGCGTTGGCCCACATCACCGTGCCCGCCGAAACACCGAACATCATTGAAAGCAAGAGCTTCAAGCTCTACCTCAACAGCTTCAACAACAGCGTGTTTGCCGACATGGACGCCGTGCGCCACACCTTGCGCAGCGATCTGACCGAGGCCGCCTGGCGCGGCGCCTCGGCCGTGGGCGCCAGCCTGGGCGTGAAGCTGCTGGCCCCCGAGCTGTTCGACCGCGAGCCTGTGCACGAACTCGATGGCCTGAGCCTGGACCGCCTGGACATCGAGTGCACCCGTTACCAGCCCGCGCCCGAGTTGCTGAGCGCGGCTTTCGACGAGCAGCCCGTGACCGAAACCCTCACCAGCCACCTGCTCAAAAGCAACTGCCTTGTGACCGGTCAGCCCGACTGGGGCAGTGTGCAAATCAGCTACAGCGGACCGCAAATCGATCAGGAAGGCTTGCTGAAGTACATCGTGAGTTTTCGCAACCACAACGAGTTTCACGAGCAGTGTGTGGAGCGCATGTACATGGACATCATGGCGCGCTGCAAACCCACCAAGCTGACCGTGTACGCCCGCTACACCCGCCGGGGCGGGCTGGACATCAGCCCTTGGCGCACCAGCCACCCGCAGGCCGTGCCGCCGCACATCCGCACGGCGCGACAGTGAAATGATGGCCTCGGGGTGACCTGGGTCAAACGCGGGTCACGGCCTGGGACTCAAATGAGCCCGGCAAGGGTCACCGCCGTTCGCGCGGTGACCGGACCGCTTTGAGGAGCGGCCTTTTCATGAAGGTTGATCCGCCAGCGCGCCCCTCAACGGTCTGACCAGGGCGTGCTCAGTCAGAGCAGAAAAAAGGCAGGGTGCTGAAGTCCAGCACACGGTGGCTTTTTCGCTCGGGCGGGTGGCCCACGGTGATCAGGTGCATGCAAGCCCCACCGGCCAGGGTCACCCGCGTGTGAATGCCTTGCCGCGGGGCCAGCAGGGCCACCACGTCGTTCACCACCAATGCCGCTGTGCGTTGGCGGGCTTGCACCACCATCAGCTTGGGCGCAGGCATGCCGTCCGCCGCCTGCCCCACCAGGGGAGATGGGATGGGGTTTCGCAGGTCAAGCACCGGCAGGGTTTTGCCTCGCCATTCAAACGTTCCCACTGTGGCCGGGTCAGCGCCTTTGCCGGGTGTGAAATCGGTCGGGAATGGTGTGATTTCCTGCAGCATGTCCATGGCAGCTGCCCACAGCTGCCCCATGTCAAACACGATGTGGGCCCGGTCGGCATCGCAGGCCGTGTCCTTTGTCTGGCCGTCACCGGAGGTGGGCTCGCCATCGGCATGGACCGTCAGCCCGAACTTGGCCACCACCGCATCGCTGTTCAGCAGAAACGCACGCTCTCCGCTGTCCAGCGTGGTGCTGCCGACAAACCACTGCGCCTGTGCCATGCCGGTTTCCGACGCGGCCTGGACCTGTGCACAGGGAAAACCGCGCACGGCCAGCACCTCGTCCACCGGCACACCCACGCATCGGGTGCCGGTGGCGAGAATGATCAGCAAGCGGCGGCCGTTCGGCGGGTTGGCCAGAGGCAGGCCCAGCACCTGGTCCGGGTCCAGCACTGGGACATCGACATCGCGCCACCGCACGAGCCCCCACATCTTGCCCCCGCGGCCAAACAGGCGCTGAAGCGGGGGCAGCGGCAACACCTCACGCACCGCCGTGGCCGGGGCGCCGAGCACCACAGGTCCCAGGCGTGTCAAGGCTTGCAAGGGGGTTCGGGTGGTGGCCTCGCCTGGCATCGGGTGGCCGCCCTGGGCAGGGGCGGTGGGGGAGGTATCGGGCCGCTCATCGGCCCAGGCCAGCGCCTGGTTCATGAGCCGCACAGGGTCGAGCACGCTGATGAGTTCGGCGTCACCGTCTGTTGACAGCACGCTGTGAAAAAAGCCGTCGCTGTCCTCATCGTGATGAATGGCTTGCACCCTGGACGCCCTCAGCCTGAGCAGGCCGTGAATGGCGTCAATGGCCAAGCCGACCACGCGCCGTTCCGAGCCCAGCACCATGATGTGGGGAGGCCGCGCGTCGGTGGGCAACCCCATCCAGCCGCGCAGGTCCACCACGGGCACCACCTGGCCGCGCAGCTTGAACACGCCCTCCAGCGCACCCCGGCTGCGGGGCAGGCGCACCATCGACGGTGGCCGGGGCAGGGCCTGCCGCACGTGCTCGGTGGCAATGGCGATGCGCATGCCCCCGACATCCACCTGCGCATAGGTGCACCAGGGGTCGAGGTCTGCGGGGGGGGCGTTGGCCGCTGTGTTGCGTGTTTTGGGCTCCACGTCGGTCACGTCGCCCGCCATGCCCAGCAGGGTCAGTGCCATGTCAATGCCGCTGTTCGGTGGAGGCCTGAAGTTCGGCGAGCAGCATGGCCACGTGGTGGGTGGCTTCGGCTTGTTGGGCCGTGGCCTCGTGGATTTGCGAGATCGACAGGGTGGTGTTGCCCACCGAGCGTTCGATTTGTGTGAAAGCCCGCTCCACCTGGGCCGAAATCTGGCCGCCTTCGTTGACCCGGTGGATGGTGTCGTTGATGAGGGCGGCAATTTCCCGAGCGGCCTTGGCCGATTTTTCAGCCAGTTTGCGCACTTCATCGGCCACCACGGAAAAGCCCAAGCCGTGTTCGCCAGCGCGGGCCGCTTCGATGGCCGCGTTGAAGGCCAGCAGGTTGGTCTGGCTGGCAATGTCGCTGATGGTGTTGATGATCTCGTGCACGTCCTGCGACGACTTCTGGATTTCGACAATCGCCGCCCGCGATTTGCCCAGCAACCGGTTGCCTTCCTCGGCTTCCTGCTGGGTCAGTTGCGCCAGTTGGGTCGACTTTTCAGAGCCTTGGCTGATGCTGCCAATGGCCGTGGACAATTCTTCAAGCACCTCGGTGATGGCCTTGACCTTGTCTTTGACCAATTGCTCCCGGTGGACTTGGTCGGTGATGTCCATGGCAAATTTGACCACCTTGAAAGGGCGGCCGTCCACATCCAGGATCGCGTTGTAGCTGGCCTGCAGCCACACCCGTGCACCGTGTTTGGCCACCCGTTCGAAGCGCCCGGTTTTGTATTGGCCCTGGCTCAGGTCTGCCCAGAAGTGGCGGTATTCGGCGGATTGGACCAGCGCTTCGTCGCAGAACATGGCGTGGTGTTTGCCGTTGACCTCCGCAGCGGTGTAGCCCACGGTTCGCAGAAAGTGGTCGTTGGCGGACAGCACATTGCCTTGCAGGTCAAATTCGATCACGGCCTGCGAGCGCGCGATGGCGGACAACTTGCTGGCCGATTCGGCGCTCACCTGCCGGACTTCGGTCACATCGGTCGCGTACTTCACCACTTTGACGGGTTTGCCTGTCGTGTCCAGGATCGGGTTGTAGCTGGCGTTGATCCAGACATCCTGTCCACTCTTGCTCACCCGACGGAATTGGCCGGTGCTGAAGTCCCCCCGCGCCAAGCCGTCCCAGAATGCCTGGTACTCCGGGCTGCGGGCCTCAGTGGGATGGCAGAACATGCGGTGGTGCTGCCCCACCACTTCCTCTGCGGTGTACCCAAAAATCGACAGAAAGTTGTCGTTGGCGCTGAGCACACGGCCATCCAGGTTGAACTCGATCACGGCCCGTGCCCGGTCGATGGCGGCCAGCATGGCCTCATGGTCGGCGGTGCGCAGTTTGTCTGCCGTGATGTCCGTGGCCAGTTTTACCACTTTCAGCACATTGCCATCGCCGTCCAGCACTGGGCTGTAAGAAGCTTGAAGCCAGATCAGGCGACCGTCCCGGGTCACGCGGCTGAACTGCCCTTGTACCACTTGCCCAGCGGTCACCCTGTGCCAGAAGCTGGCGTGGTCCTCGCTGAACGCGCCGGCGGGCGGGCAAAACAGGCGGTGGTGTTTGCCCGTGACATCGGCCAATGTGTATCCCATCAGGTCCAGAAACAGCGTGTTGGCCCGGATGACCGTGCCTTCAGGTGTGAACTCGGCGATGGCCTGAATGCGGTCAATGGCCCGCAGAAACGCAGCCGGGTCCTGGCAGGTGTGGGCGGTGGGCTCGGGCTGAACGGGTTCGGACATGGGCGCAGTTCCTGGGCGAGACGAGAGACGACAGGCAGAGTTCTCAGGGTGACCGAGACGGATGGCCAACGCCGAATGGCATGTGACCGGTGGGTCATCATACAGAAGGGTGTATGGCAGATTTGTATAATATGTGTAGCATGAGATGCATGCTGATAAATCGTTAAATGCCTTTTTTGTTGTAAAAAAATTGCCAGATTGGCAGCTGTTTTTCGAAACCAGGCGTCAAATTCGGAACACGGCCACCGCACGCCGAAGCCCTTCGGACCCGGAGTGAAGGTTGTCGGCGGCGGCGCTGGTCTGCTCGACCATGGCTGCGTTTTGCTGGGTCACGTTGTCCAGCTGAACCACGGCGGTGTTGATCTGCATCAGGCCATCGGATTGCTCGCGGGTGGCATGGCGGATTTCTTCCACCACTTTGTGCGAGGCCGTGATTTCGGAGGCGACTTCGTCAATCGTCCGGCTGGCTTGGTCCATCTGCCCCGCCCCGCTGGAAACCTGCTCGACCGAGTGCTGAATCAGCGCTCTGATTTCTTTCGCTGCCGCGCCGCTGCGCTGGGCGAGGTGGCGAACCTCACCGGCCACCACCGCAAAACCGCGCCCCTGCTCCCCGGCCCGGGCCGCTTCCACCGCCGCGTTCAACGCCAGGATGTTGGTCTGGAACGCGATGCCCTCGATGGTGCCGATGATTTCCCCCATCTTGCCGGACGAGTGCTCGATGCCTTTCATGGCACGCCCCACCGTGTGGATGGCCGTTTGGCCTTGGGCGGCGATGCTGGCACTGCGTTCGGTCTGCGTTGCCATGGCGTCGGCGTTGTCCGAGGTGGTGCGCACCGTGGCGGCCAACTCCTCCATGGAGGCTGCGGTCTGCTCCAGGCTGCTGGCCTGCATTTCGGTGCGGGCAGACAGGTCCTGACTGGCTGCCGCGATTTCTTGCGCGGCTTGGCTGAAACCTTCCACTTCGGCGCGCACGTCGCCGATGATGGCCCTGAGGTTGACCTGTATCTGCGACAGGCTGCGCAGGAGGCTGCCGGCGGGTTCCGGCGCGTGGGCATTGACCTGCGAGGTGAGGTTGCACGCGGCCACGTCGCGGGCGAATTGTTCTGCGGCCCGCAGCGGGGCTGACACGCTGGCCCGAAACCAGAGCATCACCGCCGCCGAACCACTCAGCAAGCCCAGGGTTTCAATGACAAATGCCGTGTGTTCGTTCACCCCCAGCAGGGCGGGCCCGAGGCTGAGGACGATCATGGTCAGCAGGATCAAACCCAGCCGGACGTCGCCACTGGCACGTGCCCACCGGTCCATCCAGCCCATGGGCCCGTTGCGAAGCACCTGGCCGCCCGAGAGCGCCAGGCCGCTGTCGTTGCCCAGTCGGGCATAAAGCGCCTCTGTCGCTTGCACTTGCTGGCGGCTGGGTTTGGTGCGCACCGACATGTAGCCCACCGGCTTTCCACCGTCCATGATGGGGGTGACATTGGCCACCACCCAGTAGTGGTCGCCGTTTTGGCGCCGGTTTTTCACCACGCCTGTCCATGGCTTTCCTCCGGAGATGGTCTGCCACATGTCACGGTAGGCCTCGGCGGGCATGTCCGGGTGGCGCACGATGTTGTGGGGTTGGCCTATCAGGTCTTCGTACGCAAAGCCACTGGCTTCAATGAACGCCCGGTTGCAATGGGTGATGTGGCCTCGCGTGTCGGTGGCCGACACCAGCATCATGTGGGCGGGATAGTCGTATTCCCTCTGGGTGACAGGTTGGTTGTTTCTCATGGCTCTCCCTCCTGATGATCGTTTTTATCAGATATGCCATTTTATCGTGGACCCTATGCCTGTTGAAAGCCTTGCAGCACATTGGCGGTGTTCACCCCCACTTCGGCCACCGCATAACCCCCTTCAAAGGTGAACACCGTGGGCAGCCCCAACCCGGCCAATGTGCGCCCCACTTGCAGGTAGTCGGCACTTTGCAGCCGAAAACCCGAAATCGGGTCACCCGCGAAAGTGTCCACACCCAGCGGCACCACCAACGCCTGAGCGCCAAATTCGCGCACGGCTGTCAGGGCTGTCAAGAGTGAGTCATGCCATTCGGCGAAGCCCGTGCCTCGCGGCAGGGGCAGGTTCAGGTTGGCCCCCAGGCCTGCACCTTCACCGCGCTCGTCGGCGTGACCCAGGAAAAAGGGGTACTCGGTGCGTGGGTCGCCGTGCAGGCTGATGGTCAGCACGTCCGCGCGGCTGTAGAAAATGCTCTGCGTGCCGTTGCCGTGGTGGTAGTCCACGTCCAGCACGGCCACGCGTTCAAAGCGCTGGCGCAGCGTGTGGGCGGCCACGGCGGCATTGTTGATGAAGCAGTAGCCTCCGAAGAAATCGGGACCCGCGTGATGGCCGGGTGGTCGGGTGAGGGCAAATGCGCTGGGGATTCCGTTCAGAACGGCCTGGGCCGCCGCCAGGGCGCAGGCGGCCCCTGCCTGGGCAGCGGCCCAGGTGCCTGCCGTCAGCGGGCTGCCTGAGTCAAAGCTGTACAGGCCCATGCGGGCGGCGAAGTTGTCGGGCTCCACATCGGCGCGGAAGCCGCGCACGGGCCAGACGCTGGGCAAGGCATCCTGGCTGGCGTGCGCGGGGTTCAGCGCCACCCACTGGCTCCAGGCCGATTCGAGAAACGCCAGGTAGCGCGATTGGTGCACAGACGCCAACACGTCGGCCAACCCGTTGGCGGCCAGGCTGGCGGGATTCAGCGCGGGTGCGGTGATGGGGCCCAGTTGGCGGCGTTGCAGCTCGGTCAGCACAAAGTCCACGCGGTCGGGCACCTCGTGGCAAGGCACCAATTGACCGCGGAACATTTCAAATTGCCCGGCATGCCGGGCGTGCAGGGGGTTGTGGAAGGTTTGCATGGGGTGTGGGAGCGAAGGGTCGGTTGGGGTCAGCCCAGGTCCTGGAAGGCTTGCAGTGGGCTCAGCGGGGGGAACTGCCCGGCGCGTTTGGTCTGCATGGCGGCAATGGATTCGCGCACATGGGCGTTGCTCCAGATCGTGCCTTGCAGCCAGCCCATTTGTTGCAGGCTGTCGGCCACCGAGTGGTCGCGGGCGTAGTGCAGGGCCTGTTTGGTGCCCCAGATGGCCACGGGCGGCTTGCTGGCGATCTCGCGTGCGCAGGCCAGGGCGGCCGCCAGCGCGGCCTCGGGCGTGTCGAGCACGGCATTCACCAGACCATACGCCAGCGCCTGGCTGGCGGGCAGGCGGCGGCCGGTGTAGGCCATTTCTTTGGCCACGGCAAAAGGCACCAGCTTGGGCAGGCGCTGCAGGGTGCCCACGTCGGCCACCATGCCGATGTTGATTTCCTGCACGCAAAAGAAGGCGTCGGCGCTCGCGTAGCGCAGGCAGCCGGCGGTGACCATGTCCACCGCGCCGCCGATGCAGCCGCCTTGGATGGCCACCACCACGGGCATGCGCAGGGTTTCCAACCGGGTGAAGGTGGCCTGCATGCCGGCCAGCAGGTCACAGATGGCGGCCCGGCCCTCGGGGCTTTGGTCGTCCATTTGCACGGCACCGGCAAAAGTGTCGAGCGCCATACCCGCAGAGAAATGCTTGCCCGTGCTCGAAATGACCAGCACCCGCGCCGTGCCCGCCTGGTGCAGGGCGGACAGCACGCCGTCCAGCTCGCGCCAGAAGGTGGGGTCCATGGCGTTGAGCCGTTCGGGCCGGTTGAGCACCAGGTGGGCGATGTGGTCGGTTTCGGTGAGGCTGAAACAGGTGAGGTGGGAGGGCATGGCGTTGGACAATGTGGGTTGGTGAAACAATCGTCCATTCTCCAACGGGACCAGCCATGAAATTTCTGACCGCAATTGCCGCTGCCTGGGTGGCTGCCCTTTTGGTGGGGTGTGGCGATCCAGGGTCGTCCGTTCCTTCTCCTGTGACGGCAGGGACCAACGGCGTTCCGGGCACCCCAATGCCGCCGAAGACCCAGGTCACCTTGGTCATGAAAACCCTGACCAACCCGTTTTTCATCGAAATGGAGAAAGGTGCCCGCAAAGCTCAGCAGGAGCTGGGCATAGACCTGCAGGTGAAAACGGCCACGCAGGAAACCTCCATCGAGCAACAGGTCCAGCTGGTCGAGCAGGCCATACAGGACAAAACCCAGGCCATCGTCATCGCCCCAGGCGATTCTTTGCGGTTGGTGCCGGTGCTCAAGAAGGCCCAGGACGCGGGGGTGCACATCGTCAACATCGACAACCGGCTCAGCCCCGACGCCATGCATGCCAGTGGCATGAAGCCAGTGCCTTTCATCAGCGTGGACAACGAGCGCGGGGCCTATGACGTGACCCGTTCGGTGATGGCAAAGCTCCCAGGCCCGGCGTCGGCTGCGGTGATCGAAGGCATCCGCACGGCAGACAACGCCCAGCAGCGCAAACGGGGCGCTGAGAGGGCGTTTGCCGAAAACCCCAAGGTCCGTGTCGTGGCCAGCGAAACGGCCAACTGGAAAATCGACGAGGCCTACCAGGTGGCCCAGGTGCTGTTCAAGAAGCACCCGAATGTGTCGCTGGTGTTTTGTGCCAACGACATGATGGCCATTGGCGTGATCAATTACCTGCAGGAAACCCGCAAAACCCATGTCCGGGTGATCGGCTTCGATGCCTTGCAGGAGGCCAAGACGGCCATCAAAGCGGGTCAGATGGCGGCCACGGTGAACCAGCAGGCCGATCAGCAGGGGTATCTGGGGGTCAAGACCGCCGTTGACCTCATCCGCGGTCAACGCCCGGAGATCGAAATCACCGTGGCGGCCAAAGTGGTCGATGCCACCACGCTGGATTGACGCTGCCTGGGCCGAACCGAATGAAAGAGCCACAGGGCCATCTGGCCCTTCAGCTGACATCGATCCTGCTGGTGGTCTGCCTGCTGCCGGTGCTGATCCACTTCGCCGTGTCGTATCAAAACACCCGGAGCACGGTGCTGCAGGTGGCGTCTCAACACCACATGGAGATTCTGGCCGCTCAGACGGAGTACCTGGAACTGCAGATGGAGCAGATCGACGCCCTGGCCGCCAACCTGGGCCAGGTGGACGAAATCAACGCCGCATTGGCCTCGGCGAACCTGGCCGCTCCTTCCAACAGCTACGACGCCCTGGCCACGCAGGCGCGCATCGGCTACTTGCTGAGCAACTACCGAAACCTCAAGGGCCTGGTGTCGATTGACGTGTTCTCGCTCGGGGGCGCGCACTACCACGTGGGCGACACCCTGTCCCAGTCGGACGAGCGCACCGACCTGCGTGACCGAATGTTCCAGCGCACCCTCACCTCCGGCTCGTCCGTGGTGTGGCACGGGGTAGAGGACAACATCCTGCGGTACTCCTCCTCGGCCAAAGTGCTGGTGGCCAGCAAGGTGCTGCTGCGGCCCAACGCCTCGTGGCTCAAGGCCGATCCCGTTGGCATGCTGGTGGTGAATTACTCCACCGACCACCTGCACGAACGCTTCAGCCAGCTCCCGTTGGGCCAGGGTGCCTACATGCTGGTGCTCGACGACCGGCAACGCCTGATCTACTCGCCCAACCGGGCGGACATCGGGCAGCCCGTGCCCGAAGGGTTTGCACGCCTGCTGACCGGTGCCCAGGGGTCGTCGGTGCAACGCATCGGCCCGCAGGACATGCTGCTGAGCTACCAGCAGATGCCTGGCAAGAACTGGTATGTGGTCAGCCTGGTGCCCAAGGACAACTTGCTCGCCCCCATGGCCACCATCCAGCGCACCGGCTTGATGCTGTTGCTGTTCAGCGTGGTGATGGTGGTGCTGTTCATCCGGCTGTTTGCCTCCCGCGTGGTGCAGCCCATCGGCGCGATTGCACAGGGGTTCCAGCGCTTCCAGCAGTCGCAGCTGCCCCCGGGCTGGCGCATGCCGTTGCCGCGCTCGCTGCCGGAAATCCGCGATCTGGTGCAATGGTTCAATGCGTTTCTGGACGGCAATGCCCGCCGCAACGAAGCCGAAACCCGGTTGCGCATTGCCGCCACCGCTTTTGAGTCGCAGGAGGGCATGTTCGTCACCGATGCCGAGAGGGTCATCCTTCAGGTGAACACCGCGTTCACGAGGCTCACCGGCTACAGCGCGGCGGAGGCGGTGGGCCAGACACCCCGTTTTCTGGCCTCGGGCCGACACGACACCACCTTCTACAGTGCCCTCTACCAGCAACTGGCCGACAAAGCGACTTGGGCGGGCGAGATCTACAACGCCCACAAGGACGGCACGGTCTTTCCGGTGTGGCTGGCCATCACCGGGGTCAAGGACGAACACGACACCGTCACCCACTTCGTCGCGACCATGGTGGACATCACCCAGCGCAAGGCCGACGAGGAGGCCATCCGCCACCTGGCTTTCTACGATGCCTTGACCGCCTTGCCCAACCGCCGTTTGCTCAACGACCGGCTGCGCCAGGCCATGGCCGATTGCGCGCGCCGCCACACCCATGCCGCCCTCATGTTGCTGGACCTCGACAAGTTCAAGGTCATCAACGACACGCTCGGCCACGGCATGGGCGATCTGCTGCTGGCCAAGGTGGCCCAGCGCCTGGTGTCCTGCGTGCGGGAGGGCGACACCGTCGCCCGCCTGGGGGGCGACGAATTTGTGGTGCTGCTTGAAGGCCTGGGCCCCGGTAGCGAGGAAGCGGCCCGCCAGGCCACCACCGTGGGCCAGAAAATGATCGACGCGCTCAACACCGCCCACGACCTGGACGGGGTGCCTTTCCAGACCACGGCCAGTTTTGGCGTCACCGTGTTTGCCAATGCCCAAACCTCAGTGGATGAGCTGATGAAGCAGGCCGACATTGCCATGTACCAGGCCAAGGACGCGGGCCGCAACACCTTGCGCTTTTTCGATCCCGCCATGCACACCGCCGTGGTGGCCCGCGCGGCACTGGAGGCCGAATTGCGGCTGGCGCTGGCGCAACAGCAGTTCCGGCTGTACTACCAGCCGGTGTTCCGAGGCGACACGGTGCGCGGGGCCGAAGTGCTGTTGCGCTGGGCCCACCTGGAGCAGGGCATGGTGCCCCCGGCGGAATTCATTCCGCTGGCCGAAGAGACCGGCCTCATCGTCTCGCTGGGGCTGTGGGTGTTGGAGGGGGCGTGCCAGTGTCTCGTGCGCTGGGCCGCGCAACCGGCGCTGGCCGATCTGGTGCTGTCGGTCAACGTCAGTCCCCGCCAGTTCCGGCAGGCCGACTTTGTGCCCCAGGTGCTGCGCGTGCTGCACGCCACCGGAGCCAACCCGGCACGCATCAAGCTGGAAATCACCGAAAGCCTGCTGGTGGACAACGTGGACGATGTGGTGGAGAAGATGCACCAGCTCATCGCCCGGGGCGTGCAGTTCTCGCTCGACGACTTTGGCACCGGCTACTCGTCTCTGGCCTACCTCAAGCGCATGCCCCTGTCGGAGATCAAGATCGACCACACGTTTGTGCGTGACCTGCTGGTTGACCCGAGCGATGCCATCACCGTCCGCACCATCCTGGCCCTGGGGCAAAGCATGGGCCTGGCCGTGGTGGCCGAGGGGGTGGAAACCGAGGGCCACCGCGATTTCCTGGTGGCCCACGGCTGCGAGCTGTTCCAGGGGTATCTCTACAGCAAACCCCTGACCGAAGACGACCTGGACGCCTTCTTGCACACCCGGCTGGGGTAGTCGCCTGCGGCGCGCGTCAGCGCCCGCCGTTGCGCCGCTGCTCGCGCAGCATGAACAGGTACAGGCTCTCCACCTTGTCACGCGCCCATGGCGTCTGGCGCAGCAGTTTCAGGCAGGACTTGACGCTGGGGTCTTTCTCGAAGCAACGCAATGGGATGCGCTGTGCCAGCCCATCCCAGCCATAACACGCGTGCAAGGCGGTGACGATGGCCTCCAGCGTGAGCCCGTGCAGCGGGTTGTTGGCTTGGCGGGCTGGGGTGGCAGGTCTGTCGGAGGGGCTGGTGGGCATGGGTCGATTCTAAAAAAGAAGAGCTGTCTGCGCTGATCCAGCTTGCGCTGGAGGCACTTTTTGTTTGATTTTTTCAGGTGCGATGTCGGTGGCCAGCGGTTGGCCGTCGGCCCCGAGTTTGCACAGTGCGCCCACCCGAACCCCCAGCAGGCGGATGGGGCGCTGCAGCGGTGCCCGCTTCAGCGCTTGCCCTGCCGCCAGGCGGATGGCCGCTGCCTGTGTCACCGGGGAGGGCAAGCTGTGGTCGCGGGTGAGGATCTTGAAGTCGGTGTAGCGCAGTTTGATGCCGATGGTGCGCCCGCCATAGCCCTTGCGCGCCAGGTCGGCCGCCACCTGTTCGCACAGCCGGGTGAAGATGCTGCCCAGTTCGGCGCGGTCGCGCACCGCGTGCAGGTCGCGCTCGAAGGTGGTTTCGCGGCTGATGCTCACCGGTTCGCTCTCGGTCACCACCGGTCGGTCGTCGCGCCCCCAGGCGGCCTGGTGCAGCCAAGCCCCATAGGTCTTGCCAAAGTGCTCCCGCAGCCAGGCCGGGTCGCGCCTGGCCAGCTCCCCGATGGTGTGAATGCCATGGGCCGCCAGCTTCGCCTCGGCCTTGGGGCCGATGCCGTTGATCTTGCGCACGGGCAGGGGCCAGATGAGCGGTTGCACGTCAGCGTCGTGCACCACGGCGATGCCGTTGGGCTTGTGGAACTCGCTGGCCATTTTGGCCAGCAGCTTGTTGGGCGCCACGCCCACCGAGCAGGTGAGGCCGGTGGCGTCAAAAATGCTTTTCTGAATGAGTCGGGCCAACACGCGCCCGCCTTCGCGCTGGCCGCCGGGCACGGATGTGAAGTCGATGTACACCTCGTCCACGCCCCGGTCCTCCATGACCGGTGCGATGTCGGTGATCACGGCTTTGAACGCCCGCGAGAAGCGGCGGTACTCGTCAAAGTCCACCGGCAGCAAGATGGCATCGGGGCACAACTTGGCGGCTTTCATCAGACCCATGGCCGAGCCCACGCCGAACTGCCGTGCGGCGTAGGTCGCGGTGGTGATGACGCCGCGACCGGTGTAGCCCCTCAGGCGGGGAAAGGCATCGACAGGGATGGTCGACAGCGCCTGGCCGGGCTCCAGGCCTTGCAGCAGGGCATCGTCTGCCCGCCGCCGCCCGCCGCCGATCACCACCGGCAGCCCCTTGAGTTGCGGATGGCGCAGCAGCTCGACGGACGCATAAAAGGCGTCCATGTCCAGGTGGGCCACGCGCCGCAGCGGCCCCCCGGGGTCAGGCAGCGCTGCCGTGAGGTTCACGTTCGGCCACCAGGGTGGCAAACCGGGTCAGCACGCGGGTGGCTTCGGGTGTGGGGCCCACGGCCCGGGCCAGCGCATCGGGATCACTGCCCTGGGCCCGCAGGCTGGCATCCAGGTGTGCCACGTAGGCCCGCGTGGCATCGGGGCCGAACTCGGGGTGGAATTGCACGCCCCAGGCACAGCGCCCCACACGGTAGGCATGGTGGCTTTCGAACGCGTTGTGCGCCAGCACGACGGCCCCAGGGGGCAGGCGGCGCACGCTCTGGCGGTGTGACACCGCGGCCCCGAACTGGGCGGGCAAATGGCCCAGCAGCGGGTCCCGGGCGGCCTCGGCCAGGGTGTGCACCTGCACCGTGCCCACCTCCAGCCCTTCGGGATGGGGCCCCACTTCCCCGCCCAGCGCGTGGGCCAGCAGTTGGTGCCCATAGCAGATGCCCAGCACGGGCACTTCGCGTGCGACGGCTTCGGCCAGCCAGACGGCGGTGGCCTCGCTCCAGGGTTCGCGATCGGTCACCATGGCATCCGACCCGGTCACCACGATCCCGGCGCATTGGTCCAGTTCAGGCAGGGCCTGGCCCTGGCGCGGGTCGGTCACGCGAACGGGCGGTGTCGAATGAGGGGGGGGCAGCGGCGCAAAGTGCGCGGCCATCCAGTCTTCAAAGTCGCCGTGCGCGGCACGCAAGTGGGGCAGGGCGTCGCCCAGCTTGATGATCCAAAGGGCGCGAGGGGGTGAGGGAGAGAAAGCGTCGTTCACGAGAAGGTCAGAAACAGGTCAGTGGTGGGGTTTGGCCGGGGCCGTCAGCCAGGCCAGTGCGTCATCGGGCAAGTGTGCGCCGCATTCGGCCAGCGGGGCCGGGAGTTTGCCAGCCTGGTCAAGCGCCCGCAGCCGGGCGGCTTCCTGGGCCACGCCCAGCAGTTCGCCTGCGGCGGGCCAGCGGGCCTGCGCCATGGGGTCCACCTGCGCGGTGATGGCCCCGATCACGTTGTCCGGCAGTTCCCACCGGGCGGCCACGCGGTGCGACAGGATGGCCATGGCGTGTGCCATGTCCTGCGCGGCGTGGTTGTCGCTGGCGTGGGTGTTCACCTCGCCCACCGGCACGCTGCGCGGCCCCAAACCATGGGGGTCCGGGCGGGCCAGGTGGGCCACGCGGTCGGCCATGCGCAGGGCCACCAGTTGGCCCACCTGCAGCGACAGGCCTGCCAGAAACGCCTCGAACGGGTCCACGCCCCGTGCGGGGGCCAGGGCCTTGCTGCAGTCGGCGCAGGCCTCGCCCAGCGCCCAGACCTTGGGGGCACCAGAGCGGATCAGTGGGCCCGCGTCTTCGCCCAGCACGGGTCTGAACGCGGCCCGGGCGATCAGCAGGCGCAGCCCGTGGCTGCCCAGCAGGCGCACCGCCTCCGACGTGCGGGTGACGACCGTGGCGCGTTGGTGCAGGGCGCTGTTGGCCTCTTTGAGGGCTTCGGCCACCAGCACCACGTCCTGTTCGATCTGTTCGGCCAAGTCTTGCTCGGAGCTGTGTTCGTCGCGCAGGCTTTTCAGCAAACCGGGCAGCACGGTGGGCACGCGGGGCACCCAGTCGGCAGCCCGGGTGGCGTCCAGGCTCATGCGCTCGATGGCGTCGGCCAGCCCTCCCAGCGACAGGGGTGGGCCCCCCACGGTGCCCACGCTGAACACCCAGCGCACGGCGGCGGTCTGCACATTGAACTCGGACGGGGTCAGTGCGCTGGGGGCCCATTCCTGCGGCGCAGGCGGCGCAACGGGGAGGGGGATGGGTGCGGCGGTGACCACCGGCACGGGCACCGGTGCCCCGCCGCCCAGCCATTTTTGCAACCAGTTGAACATGGGCGGTAAGACGTCAGGGTTGATGGGTGGCGCTCCAGCGGTCGTCCCAGGGCACAGGCCCTGTGCCCAGTCCCTGAAGCTGGCGCCGGTCGCGTTTGGTGGGGCGGCCCTGCGTCAGGGCATGGGCGGGTTCAGGGGCCAGGCGGCGTTGTTCGGCAGCGCGTTCGCGTTCGGCCAAGCTGTCGGGGGTTTCGGCATAGAGCGCCTGGGCCACAGGGGCAGGGCCGCGCATGGCGCTGATGCCCAGCACCTGCACGGTGCGCACCACGGGGCCCGAGCGCAGGCGCACGGTGTCACCTGGCCTGACCTCACGCGAGGGTTTGGCTTCCTGGCCGTTGACGTGCACGCGGCCTTTTTGGATTTCGTCGGTGGCCAGCGAGCGGGTTTTGTAAAAACGGGCGGCCCACAGCCATTTGTCGATGCGCAGTTTGTCCATGCACGGGCTTTCTTCAAGCGGGGCCGGACGCAGGGGCCGGACCATGGCCGCACAGTATGCCTTGCCCCTTCAACCTTGCGCCCTAAACTTCAGGGCATGAACGCCCTCCTCACCCCCTTCGTGCCCGGCCAACCCAGCGCGGCCGCGCAAACCGTGCCCATCGACCTGGGCGACCGCAGCTACGACATCGCCATTGGCCCCGGCCTGCTGGGCAATCCCGCTACCTACGCCGCTTGCCCCAAAGCCGCCCAGGCGCTGGTGGTGACCAACACCACGGTGGCCCCTTTGTACGCCCAGCGCTTGGTGAAAGCCATTTCCCCGCTCTACAAACAGGTGCAGGTGCTGGCGTTGCCTGATGGCGAGCAATACAAAGACGGTGCCACCCTCAACCTGATTTACGACCAGCTGCTGGGCAGCACGGCCGACCGCAAAACCGTGCTGTACGCCCTGGGCGGCGGCGTGGTGGGCGACATGACCGGTTTTGCCGCCGCTTGCTACATGCGCGGCGTGCCCTTTGTCCAAGTGCCCACCACCCTGCTGGCGCAGGTGGACAGCAGCGTGGGCGGCAAAACCGCCATCAACCACCCGCTGGGCAAAAACATGATCGGTGCGTTCTACCAGCCACAGTTGGTGGTGGCCGACCTGGACACGCTCAACACGCTGCCCGAACGCGAGCTGAGCGCGGGCCTGGCCGAAATCATCAAATACGGCCCCATTGCCGACATGGCGTTTTTCGACTGGATCGAGGCGAACATCGTTGGTCTGCGTGCCCGCGACCCCGCCCTGCTGGCCACCGCCGTGCGCCGCAGCTGCGAAATCAAGGCCTGGGTGGTGGCCCAGGACGAAAAAGAAGGCGGCCTGCGCGCCATCCTGAACTTTGGTCACACCTTTGGTCACGCCATCGAGGCCGGGCTGGGTTATGGCGAGTGGCTGCACGGCGAGGGCGTGGGCTGCGGCATGGTCATGGCCGCCACCTTGAGCCAGCGCCTGGGCCATGTGGACGAGGCCTTTGTGGCACGCCTCACCCGCTTGGTGCAAGCCGCTGGCCTGCCCACCGTGGGCCCCGACCTGGGCGCCGATCGCTACTTGCAACTGATGCGCGGCGACAAGAAGAGCGAGGGCGGCGACATCAAGTTTGTGCTGATTGGGGACGCACCGCTGGCTGCGAGGGGCAAGGGGCCGGGTGCACCTTGCATGAAGGGTGCACCGGAAAGTGTGGTGCGCGAGGTGCTGGCGGCGTGCGTGGGATGATTGAAGTTCATAGCTGTAAAGTCAAATCAGATAAGCTGCGAGAGCCGATTTTCATAAAAAACTTATGACTGGAACTTGGTACGCCCGCCACATGCTGCCCTGGCCCATCGACTGGGCGTGCCGCAGGTCGCTGTCCACGCGCCGGCGCACGCTGGTCATTCCGCGGGCTTGTGGCCGCGTGCTGGAGGTGGGGCTGGGCACCGGGCGCAACCTGCCGCATGACGACGCCACACGGGTGCAACGGGTGGTGTGCGTGGACCCGCCCCCTCCGGCCGAGGCGGTGGCCGCGTGAATCACGCCCTTCACCCGCTGGCCAGCGACCCGGCGCACACGCGGGGACGGCGCTTCCCGGAAGCACCCGCGCCCACGCGCAGCGACTTTCAGCGCGACCGCGACCGCATCGTGCACAGCACGGCGTTTCGTCGCCTGGTCTACAAAACCCAGGTGTTTCTGAACCACGAGGGAGACCTGTTTCGCACGCGGCTCACCCACAGCCTTGAGGTGGCCCAACTCGGGCGAAGCATCGCCCGCAGCCTGGGGTTGTGCGAAGACCTGGTCGAGGCCATTGCCCTGGCGCACGATTTGGGCCACACCCCGTTCGGCCACGCGGGCCAGGACGCGCTCAACGCTTGCATGGCCGGACACGGTGGCTTTGAGCACAACCTGCAAAGCCTGCGCGTGGTGGACGCGCTGGAGGAACGCTACCCCGCCTTTGACGGTCTGAACCTGTGTTTTGAAACCCGTGCGGGCATTTTGAAGCACTGCAGCCGCAGCAATGCCGAGGCATTGGAGGCCGCCGAACCCGGTGGTGTGGCGCATCGGTTTCTCGACGGGAAAGCCCCCTCACTGGAGGCCCAGCTGTGCAACCTGGCCGATGAGATCGCGTACAACGCCCACGATGTGGACGACGGTGTGCGTTCTGGTCTCATCACGCTGGAACAGGTGGCCAGCGTGCCGTTGTTCGACCGCTTCCTGCGCCAGGCGCTGGCCGCGCACCCGGCGCTCAAAGGGCGGAGGTTGCTGTTCGAGTCCATCCGCCTCATGCTCAGCGCCCAGGTGTACGACGTGATCGCCGCCACACAGGTGGCCATCGCCCAGGCGGGGGCGCGAACACCGGCAGAGGCGGCGGCGGTGGGGCCACTGGTGCGGTTCTCTCCAGAGATGCGGGCGGAGTCCACGGCGCTCAAGCGGTTTCTGTTTCAGAACCTGTACCGTCACCCCCAGGTGGAGTCCACCATGGACCGCGCCCGAACGGTGGTGACGGAACTGTTTGCCCTCTATGTGGACCAGCCCCCCGTCCAGCTCGTGCCGCGCCCAGGTGACAGCCGCCAGCGGGCGGTGGCCGATTACATTGCAGGCATGACCGATCGGTTTGCCGTGTCGGCCCACCGTCAGTTGACAGGCCAGGACTTGTTCGACTGATCCGCCCTTTTTCAGCAGGCTTTTCTTTCAGCGTTTTCCATGAGTTTTTTGCAGCAGCTCAAACAGCAGGCCCAAGTGGTGCAAAGCCAGAGGGGGACCGAAGTCCGGCACCTGGAACTCAATGCCCATGCCACCGAGGCTGCGTGCGGGACCATCTGGCATTACCTGGCCGACCTGGTGGCGCAGCTCAATGTCATTCAGCCCGACGCCAGGCCTTTGAGCCTGGACGGCAAAACGCCCTGGCCTGCCCTGAAGCTGGTGGACTTTCGCTTTGATGCCCGCAAGAAAGAGCTGCGGGGGCGGGAGGTGACGCACCACATCGGTGTGGTATGGCGCATCGTGCCCAAGGTGCCGACCGGCGAGCGTGGCCGCGTGGCGGTGAACTTTCCGCCCGAACTGGAACGGGTGGAGAAGCGCTTGCGGGCCGGGCACGTCACACACGAGAGGCTGGAACAGCGCCACCTCGACACCAACAAGCTGCAGGCCTATGTGTTCGAGCACGACTTTGTGGCCCGGGGTGGGGTCACGTTCACGCCCGAGCACGACGAGGGTGTGCTGCACTGGCGACTGACAGGCGTGATCGGGCTTGAGGTCCAGACGCTGGTGGTGCGTGCCCAGGATGTGAGCACCCCCCGCCTGGACGATCTGGCCAAAGCCATCGTCGGGCAGCCCAGCAGCTGGACCTGACGCCGCATGGCTCGCCTGCCGCGCCTGGTGTTGACGGACCGGTTGCACCATGTGTTGCTGCGTGGCAACAACCGACAGCCGGTGTTTGCCGACGAGACCGATCGGTCGCTGTTCATCTCACTCCTGTCGCAGCATGCCATGGCGCAAGGGGTGGCGGTGCACGCCTGGGCGTTGATGACCGATCACATCCACCTGTTGCTGACCCCACGCCGTGACGGGGGGCTGAGCGTTTGCATGCAAGCCGTGGGGCGTGCGTATGTGCAGGCATTCAACCGGCGACACGGGCGCTCTGGCACGTTGTGGGAGGGGCGCTACCGCTCCACCGTGTTGGAGCCCGAGCCCTGGCTGCTGCGTGCCATGGTGTGGCTGGACACCCACCCCCTGCGTGCGGGTCTGGCAGAGCAGGCCGGCCCGCACCCCTGGACCACGGCTGGTCACTACTTGGGATTGCGCCACGAACGCGGAGTGACCGTGCCGCCCCAGTATTGGGCATTGGCCAACACGCCTTTTGCCAGGGAGGCGGCCTACCGCACCTTGCTGGAGCACGGCAGTTCACCGGCCCACACCGAAGCCCTGGCCGCCGCCGCTCTCAAGGGGTGGGCTCTGGGGTCGTCCGGTTTTCTGGAAGACCTGCAAGCGCAGACGCCCAGGCGTGTGCAGGCCGCCAAAGCGGGGCGCCCCAAGGTCACAGCAAGGGATGGTCACAGAAATCAACCATAAAAATGGCTTCAAACGCTACAGGATGTATCGGTGAAAGCTCCTTTTTGTGATGTGTCCCCCATTTTTCAGTTGATTTTCTTTTTTGGGTATTAATTGTGATCTGACCCCAATTAAACCGCTTGGCACATTTGCTGCAATGCCATATTCTTGTCCCGTTTTTGTTTTTCATTCCCCGCGACCCATTTTGAGGAGTTTGGCGTGACCAACCCCAGCGACATCCAGCACATGCAACAACAAGGCCTGTACGACCCCGCCAACGAGCACGATGCGTGCGGTGTGGGTTTCGTGGCCCACATCAAGGGCGCGAAGTCTCACGCCATCGTGGAACAGGCGCTCAAAATTCTCGAAAACCTGGACCACCGGGGTGCCGTGGGTGCCGATGCGCTGATGGGGGATGGTGCGGGCATCCTGATCCAGTTGCCCGATGCGCTTTACCGCGAAGAAATGGCCAAGCAAGGTGTCACGCTGCCGCCCCAGGGGGAATACGGCGTCGGCATGATTTTCCTGCCCAAGGAGCACGCGTCCCGCCTGGCTTGCGAGCAGGAAATGGAGCGCGCCATCAAGGCCGAAGGCCAGATTCTGCTGGGCTGGCGCGATGTGCCGGTGAATGCCGACATGCCCATGTCGCCTCGCGTGCGGGCCAAAGAGCCCATCATCCGTCAGGTGTTTGTGGGCCGTGGGAGCGATGTCATCGTGCAGGATGCGCTGGAGCGCAAGCTGTATGTCATCCGCAAGAAGACCAGCAAGGCCATTTCCAAGCTGGGCCTGAAGCACAGCAAAGAATATTACGTGCCCAGCATGAGCAGCCGCACCATCATCTACAAAGGCCTGCTGCTGGCCGACCAAGTGGGCACTTACTACCACGACCTCACCGATGAGCGCTGCACCTCAGCCCTGGGTCTGGTGCACCAGCGTTTCTCTACCAACACCTTCCCAGAGTGGCCCCTGGCCCACCCCTACCGCTATGTGGCACACAACGGTGAAATCAACACCGTCAAAGGCAACTACAACTGGATGAAGGCCCGCGAGGGCGTGATGTCGTCCCCCGTGCTGGGTGACGACCTGAAGAAGCTCTACCCCATCAGCTTCCCCGATCAGTCCGATACCGCCACGTTCGACAACTGTCTCGAACTGCTGACCATGTCCGGCTACCCGCTGGCCCAGGCCGTGATGATGATGATCCCCGAGCCCTGGGAACAGCACACCATGATGGACGAGCGCCGCAAAGCGTTCTACGAGTACCACGCTGCCATGATGGAGCCATGGGATGGCCCCGCATCGCTGGTGTTCACCGACGGGCGCCAGATCGGCGCCACCCTGGACCGCAACGGCCTGCGGCCCTCTCGCTACTGCATCACCGACGACGACATGGTCATCATGGGGTCCGAGGCCGGTGTGCTGCCCATTCCCGAGAGCAAGATCGTTAGCAAATGGCGTCTGCAGCCCGGCAAGATGTTTCTGATCGACCTGGAGCAGGGTCGCATGATCAACGACGAGGAGCTCAAAGCCAACCTCGCCAACGGAAAACCCTACAAACAGTGGATCGACAACCTGCGCATTCGCCTGGACGACGTGCAGGGCCCGGACGCCTCCGCTGCGGCTGCTGCATCGGCCTCGCTGCTCGACCTGCAGCAGGCTTTCGGCACCACCCAGGAAGACATCAAGTTCCTGCTGGCCCCCATGGCCCAGGCCGGTGAGGAAGCCATTGGCTCCATGGGCAACGACAGCCCGCTGGCCGTGCTCTCCAGCAAGAACAAGCCGCTGTACAACTACTTCAAGCAGTTGTTTGCGCAGGTGACCAACCCGCCCATCGACCCCATTCGCGAAGCCATTGTGATGAGTCTGGTGAGCTTCATCGGGCCCAAGCCCAACCTGCTGGACATCAACCAGGTCAACCCGCCGATGCGGCTGGAAGTTTCCCAGCCCGTGCTCAACTTTGCCGACATGGCCAAGCTGCGCAACATCGAGCAGGTCACGCAAGGCAAATTCAAGAGCGCCACGCTGGACATCACCTATCCCGTGATCTGGGGGCGTGAAGGTGTGGAAGCCAAACTCGCGTCGCTTTGCGCCGAGGCGGTGGACGCGATCAAGGGTGGCAACAACATCCTCATCATCAGCGACCGGGGCGTCAGCCCCACGCAAGTCGCCATTCCGGCGTTGCTGGCACTGTCTGCCATTCACCAGCACCTGGTGCGTGAAGGGTTGCGCACCAACACCGGTCTGGTGGTGGAAACCGGTACCGCCCGCGAAGTGCACCACTTCGCCGTGCTGGCAGGTTACGGCGCCGAGGCCGTGCACCCCTACCTGGCCATGGAAACCCTGGCCAGCCTGCACAAGGAACTGCCTGGTGACCTGAGCGCTGACAAGGCCATCTACAACTACATCAAGGCGGTGGGCAAAGGCCTGTCCAAGATCATGTCCAAAATGGGCGTGTCCACTTACATGAGCTATTGCGGCGCGCAGCTGTTTGAAGCCATCGGCATCAACAGCGCCACCATTCAGAAGTATTTCACCCGCACCCCCAGCAAGGTGGAAGGCATTGGCGTGTTCGAAATGGCCGAAGAGGCTTTGCGCATGCACAAAGCGGCTTTCGGCAACGACCCCGTGCTGGCCACCATGCTCGACGCCGGGGGCGAATACGCCTGGCGCGCCCGTGGCGAAGAGCACATGTGGACGCCTGACGCCATTGCCAAGCTGCAGCACAGCACCCGCGCCAACAACTTCAACACCTACAAGGAATACGCGCAGATCATCAACGACCAGAGCCGTCGCCACATGACGCTGCGCGGCCTGTTCGAGTTCAAGGTGGACCCGTCCAAGGCCATTCCCCTGGACGAGGTCGAGCCCGCCAAGGACATCGTGAAGCGCTTTGCCACGGGCGCGATGTCGCTGGGCTCCATTTCCACGGAGGCACACGCCACGCTGGCCATCGCCATGAACCGCATCGGTGGCAAGAGCAACACCGGTGAAGGTGGTGAAGACGCCGCCCGCTACCGCAACGAGTTGAAGGGCATTCCCATCAAAAAGGGTGAGACCCTGGCGTCCGTCATCGGCAAAGACGTGGTGGAGGTGGACCTGCCGCTGGAAGACGGCGATAGCCTGCGCTCCAAGATCAAGCAGGTCGCCTCGGGCCGTTTTGGCGTGACCGCCGAGTACCTGGCCAGTGCCGACCAAGTGCAAATCAAGATGGCCCAAGGTGCCAAGCCTGGCGAGGGTGGGCAACTGCCCGGCGGCAAGGTGAGCAACTACATCGGCAAGCTGCGCCACAGCGTGCCCGGTGTGGGCCTCATCTCGCCCCCTCCACACCACGACATCTACTCCATCGAGGACTTGGCTCAGCTCATCCACGACCTGAAGAACGTGGCCCCGCACTCCGACATCTCCGTCAAGCTGGTGTCCGAGATCGGTGTGGGCACCATCGCCGCTGGCGTGGCCAAGTGCAAGGCCGATCATGTGGTGATTGCCGGGCACGACGGTGGCACGGGGGCTTCCCCCTGGTCGTCCATCAAGCATTGCGGCAGCCCCTGGGAAATCGGCCTGGCTGAAACCCAGCAGACCCTGGTGCTCAACGGCCTGCGCAGCCGCATTCGCGTGCAGACCGACGGTCAGCTGAAAACCGGCCGCGACGTGGTGGTGGGGGCCCTGTTGGGCGCCGACGAATTCGGCTTTGCCACCGCACCGCTGGTGGTGGAGGGGTGCATCATGATGCGCAAGTGCCACCTCAACACCTGCCCGGTGGGCGTGGCCACGCAAGACCCAGAGCTGCGCAAGAAATTCAGCGGCAAGCCCGAGCACGTGGTGAACTACTTCTTCTTCATTGCGGAAGAGGCGCGCCAGATCATGGCGCAGTTGGGCATCGCCAAGTTCGACGACCTGATCGGCCGCGCCGATCTGCTCGACATGAAGCAAGGCTTGGAGCACTGGAAGGCCCAGGGCCTCGACTTCAGCCGCCTGTTTGCCATGCCCGCCGAAGACGTGGGGGTGCGCTACCACACCCTGACACAGGACCACGGTCTGGAAAAAGCCTTGGACAACGTGCTGATCGCCAAAAGCCAGCCCGCCATCCAGAAGGGTGAGAAAGTGCAGTTCATGGAGGTGGCGCGCAACGTCAATCGCTCCGTGGGGGCCATGTTGTCAGGGGCTCTGACGAAGGTGCACCCTGAGGGCTTGCCTGATGACACCATCCGCATCCAGCTCGAAGGCACGGGCGGGCAGTCGTTCGGCGCCTTCCTGGCCAAAGGCATCACGCTGTACCTCATCGGTGAGGCCAACGACTACACCGGCAAAGGCTTGTCGGGTGGCCGCATCGTGGTGCGGCCCAGCCTGGACTTCCGGGGTGTGGCCACGCAGAACATCATCGTGGGCAACACCGTCATGTACGGTGCCACGACGGGCGAGGCCTACTTCAGTGGCGTCGGCGGCGAGCGGTTTGCCGTTCGCTTGTCGGGTGCCACCGCCGTGGTGGAAGGCACGGGTGACCACGGTTGCGAGTACATGACCGGTGGCACCGTGGCCGTGCTGGGCAAAACCGGCCGCAACTTTGCGGCAGGCATGAGTGGCGGTGTGGCTTACGTCTACGACGAGGACGGTTTGTTCGCCAAGCGTTGCAACACCGCCATGGTCAGCCTGGAGAAGGTGCTGCCTGCTGCCGAGCAGGAGGCCTCCGTGCCTGTCGCGGTCTGGCACCGTGGCCAGACCGACGAGGCGCAGCTGAAAAAGCTGCTGGAAGACCACCACCGCTGGACCGGCAGCCGCCGTGCCCGCGATTTGCTGGACGACTGGGCGACCGCCCGTGCCAAGTTTGTCAAGGTGTTCCCCAACGAATACAAGCGTGCGCTGGGTGAAATCAATGCAAAAAAAGTGGCTCCAGCGCTTGCTGAGCCTGCGAAAGCAGCTACCAAAAAAGCCGCAGCTGCCCAGTAACACACGGATCGATCGAGAGGAATCTGCATCATGGGAAAAGTCACTGGCTTCATGGAGTACGAGCGCATCGAAGAGGGCTACAAGCCTGTTGCCGAGCGCCTGAAGCACTACAAAGAGTTCGTGGTGGGTCTGGACGACGCGCAAGCCAAAGTGCAAGGCGCGCGCTGCATGGACTGCGGCACACCGTTCTGCAACAACGGCTGCCCGGTCAACAACATCATTCCGGACTTCAACGACCTGGTGTACAGCGGTGACTGGCGCAACGCCATCACCGTGCTGCACAGCACCAACAACTTTCCCGAGTTCACCGGCCGCATCTGCCCCGCGCCTTGTGAGGCGGCGTGCGTCATCAATGTGAACGGCGACGCCGTGGGCATCAAATCCATTGAGCACGCGATCATCGACAAGGCCTGGGAAAACGGCTGGGTGGTGCCCCAGCCAGCGGCCATCAAGACCGGCAAAAAAGTGGCTGTGGTGGGTTCTGGCCCTGCCGGCATGGCCGCTGCCCAGCAGCTGGCCCGGGCCGGTCACGACGTGACCGTGTTCGAGAAGAACAGCCGCCTCGGTGGCCTGCTGCGCTATGGCATCCCCGACTTCAAGTTCGAGAAATCGCACATCGACCGCCGTGTGGCGCAGATGGAAGCCGAAGGCGTGGTCTTCAAAACCGGCGTGCTGGTGGGTGCCATGCCCGAAGGCAGCAAGGTCACCAACGACGCGAAAACCGTGGTGAGTGCCGAACAGCTGAAGGCAGAGTTCGATGCCGTGCTGCTGACCGGCGGCTCCGAGCAAAGCCGCGACCTGCCCGTGCCCGGCCGCGAGCTGGACGGCATCCATTTCGCCATGGAGTTTTTGCCCCAGCAAAACAAGGTCAACGCGGGCGACAAGCTCAAGGGCCAGCTGCGCGCCGACGGCAAACACGTCATCGTCATCGGCGGTGGTGACACCGGCTCTGACTGCGTGGGCACCAGCACCCGCCACGGCGCGGCCAGCGTCACCCAGTTCGAGGTGATGCCACAGCCCCCCGAACAGGAAAACAAGCCCCTGGTGTGGCCTTACTGGCCCCTGAAGCTGCGCACCAGCTCCAGCCACGACGAAAGCGCCGAGCAGGGCATCCTCAAGCGCGAGTTCGCCATTTCCACCAAGGAATTCATCGGATCCAAAGGCAAGGTCACGGGCCTGAAGACCGTCCATGTCGAGTTCAAGGACGGCAAGCTCGTCGAAATCCCTGGCACCGAAAAGGAATACAAGGCCGATCTGGTGTTGCTGGCCATGGGTTTTGTGAACCCGGTGGCCACGGTGCTCGATGCCTTTGGCATCGAGAAGGATGCCCGTGGCAACGCCAAGGCCCACACCGAGTTCACCGGCGGTTATGCCACCAGCGTGGACAAGGTGTTTGCGGCCGGTGACATGCGCCGGGGCCAGAGCCTGGTCGTGTGGGCCATCCGCGAAGGCCGTCAGGCCGCCCGTGCGGTGGACGAGTACCTGATGGGTTTTTCCGACCTGCCACGCTGATACAAAGCGAAACAAGCCGAAACCTTTTGCATGCCCGCTGCGCCACAAGGTTTCGGGTAAACCCCTTATCATCAACCGTCCCGCAAGCGCCGACTTCAGCGTCGGCGTTTTCGTTTGTTCCCCCATCTCACATGCCTGCTGCACCTGCGTCTCTGGTTGAGTTTGTCGACGTCTCATTTTCCTACGGAGAAGGGGAGCGCCGCATTCTGGATCGGGTGAGTTTTTCGGTGCCCCGTGGACAGGTGGTGGCACTCATGGGAGCTTCCGGTGGTGGAAAAACCACTGTGCTTCGTCTGGTGGGGGGGCAGCAGAGCGCCAGCAGCGGGCAGGTGCTGTTCGACGGACAGGATGTGACCGTGATGGGGCGTGACGCCTTGCACGCCACCCGTCGGCGCATGGGCATGTTGTTCCAGTTTGGCGCCTTGTTCACCGACCTGAGTGTTTTCGACAACGTCGCCTTTCCCCTGCGCGAGCACACGCCGCTGCCCGAGGCCATGGTGCGCGACATCGTGCTGATGAAGCTCAACGCCGTGGGCTTGCGGGGGGCCCGTGACCTGATGCCCAGTGAAATTTCCGGGGGCATGGCCCGCCGGGTGGCGTTGGCCCGGGCCATTGCGCTGGACCCGGAGCTGATCATGTACGACGAACCTTTTGCAGGACTCGACCCCATTTCCCTGGGCACGGCGGCGCAACTCATCCGCCGCCTGAACGACGCGCTGGGCATGACCAGCATCGTGGTGTCGCACGATCTGGAAGAGACCTTTCGCATCGCCGATCAGGTGATCATTCTGGCCAACGGCCGCATCGCCGCCCAGGGCACGCCTGATGACGTCCGCCATTCCGCCGACCCACTGGTGCGCCAGTTCGTCACCGCGCAAGCCGAAGGTCCCGTTCACTTTCACTACCCGGGGCCGAGTGTGGCCGATGATTTTGGCCCGGCGCCGACCCGGAGGCGCTCATGAGTCTGGCATCCATCGGCTGTGCGGTGCGAGGCAAGTTGCAGGACCTGGGCGGTGCGGCCCGGCTGTTTCTGCGTCTGACGCAGCTGACGCCTGCGGCCCTTGCGCGTTTTGGGCTGGTGCGGGATCAGATTTTTTTTCTGGGCAATCTCTCCTTGGCCATCATCGCGGTGTCGGGGCTGTTTGTCGGGTTTGTGCTGGGCTTGCAGGGGTACTACACCCTGCAGCGTTACGGTTCGTCCGAAGCCTTGGGGCTGCTCGTGGCGTTGAGCCTGGTGCGAGAGCTGGGTCCGGTTGTCACCGCACTCCTGTTTGCAGGGCGTGCGGGCACGGCCTTGACCGCCGAGATTGGCCTCATGAAAGCAGGTGAGCAACTGGCTGCCATGGAAATGATGGCGGTGGACCCTGTGCGCCGCGTGCTCGCCCCCCGCTTCTGGGGGGGGCTGATCGCCATGCCCCTGCTGGCCGCCGTGTTCAGTGCCGTGGGCATCATCGGGGGATGGTTGGTCGGCGTCGTGATGATCGGCGTGGACGACGGGTCGTTCTGGAGCCAGATGCAGGGCGGCGTTGACGTGTGGCTGGACGTGGGCAACGGCGTGCTCAAAAGCATGGTGTTTGGCGTGGCTGTGACTTTTGTGGCCCTGTATCAAGGTTACATGGCACACCCCACACCCGAAGGCGTGTCGCGCGCCACCACCCGCACCGTGGTCATGGCCTCTTTGCTGGTGTTGGGCTTGGATTTCCTGCTCACTGCCATGATGTTCAGCATTTGAGTGTTGAGCTATTTCATAGCTAACTGTCTAAAAGAATCAAGCGATAAGCCATGAAAAAGTCAAAAAATGATGTGTGGGTCGGCCTGTTCGTGGTGCTGGGGGCTGCCGCGCTGCTGTTCCTGGCGTTGAAGTCGGCCAACCTGTTGCAGCTGAACTTCGAAAGCAGCTACCGCGTGTTGGCACGGTTCGACAATATCGGGGGTCTCAAACCCCGCGCTGCGGTGAAAAGCGCAGGGGTGGTGGTGGGGCGCGTGGCCAACATCACTTTCGATGACAAAACGTTTCAGGCCCATGTGGCGCTGGACCTGGAGACCCGCTACGCGTTTCCCAAAGACAGTTCATTGAAAATTCTCACCAGCGGCTTGCTGGGTGAACAGTACATCGGCATTGAGCCCGGCGGGGAGACCAAAAACCTGGCAGCCGGCGATGTGGTGACGCAAACCCAATCGGCTGTGGTGCTCGAAAATCTGATCAGCCAGTTTCTGTTCAGCAAGGCGGCTGAAGGCGACAAAGCCGAATGAGCCTGGCCATGAAGGGAGGACTACACACATGACTCGCGAACCCATATACCGCCGTTGGCGTGTCACTGGCATGGCGTTGCTTTGCGCCGTGGGGGTGTTGGCTGGCTGTGCGACAGGCCCACAGTCCGATCCTCGCGATCCCATCGAACCGTTCAACCGGGGGGTATCCCGTTTCAACGATGCCGTCGATGTCGCTGTGCTCAAGCCCGTGGCCACGGCGTATGCCGAAGTCACGCCCGATCCCGTGCGAACAGCCGTGGGCAACTTTTTTGGCAACCTGCGAGACATTTGGAGCTTTCTGAATGCCACAGCCCAGGGGCGGGCTGAGGACGCTGCTGTCACTTTTTTGCGGGTGGGGGTCAACACGGCGTTCGGGTTCGGTGGCTTGCTCGACATCGCTTCCGACATGCGGCTTTACCGCGTCAGTGCCGATTTTGGTCAGACGCTGGGCGTGTGGGGTATGCCTGCTGGCCCCTATCTGGTGCTTCCCATCTGGGGGCCTTCCACGCTGCGCGACACCGTGGGCATGGGTGTTGAGGCCAGCGGCGACCTGGTGATGGGCGTTGGGGATGTGGCCACACGCAACACGTTGTACACCCTGCGCGCCGTCGAAACCCGGGCCGGTTTGCTGAGGGCGGGCGCGGTGCTCGACGAGGCCGCCCTCGACAAGTACAGCTTCACCCGGGAAGTCTTTTTGCAGCGTCGGCAGAGTGTGATCGACTCCCAGCGGAACCGTGACGCCGAATGACGGTGCCACACAGCCTGGCCACAATTGGCCTGAATCTCGAAGGAAATGCCATGAACCGTCGCCACTGGATTGCCCAACTGACCGCACTCTGTGCCACTGGCTTGATGGGCGGTTGGGTGGGTCTGGCTCACGCCGCCGACGAAGCGCCCGATGCCCTGATCAAACGTGTGGCAACCGACGTGCTGGAAGCCGTCAAAGCCGACACGGCCATTCAGGCGGGCGACATGTCGAGGATCATGGCGCTGGTGGACAGCAAAATCATGCCCAACGTGAACTTTGCCCGCATGACCGCCTCTGCCGTGGGCCGGTTCTGGCGCCAGGCTTCTCCCGACCAGCAAAAACAGCTGCAAGACGAATTCAAGACCCTGCTGGTGCGAACCTACTCGGGTGCACTGGGTCAGGTCAAAGACCAGACACTGAGTTTCAGGCCGTTGCGCTCCACCCCCACGGACACCGAAGTGGTCGTGCGCAGCGATGTGCGAGGACGGGGAGACCCGATCCAGCTGGACTATCGGCTTGAAAAAACCGACACTGGCTGGAAAATTTACGACCTGAACGTGATGGGCGTGTGGCTGGTGGAAACCTACCGAACGCAGTTCGCCAGCGAGATCACCGCCAAGGGCATTGACGGATTGATTGCCACGCTGTCCAAACGCAACAAGGCCAACGCCAAAGCTGGGTGACCCCTGCATGCTCACATTTCCTGCCACATTGACCCATGCCGAAGCCCCCGCCTGTGTGGCGCGGTGGGTCGCCCAGTTGCCTGCCGGACCGGGGCAGGTGGTTCAGCTCAGCGGTGCCAGTCTTCAGCGGTTCGATTCTTCGGCTCTGTCTGCGGTGCTGGCGCTGCGGCGCCACTTGGCCGACAAGGGGCAAGGACTGGAGCTGGTGAATTTGCCGCAGCGCCTGAGCGAATTGGCCACCCTGTATGGGGTGGGCGAATTGCTGGCCGCATAAAATCGCGGGTTCATGTCCGCAAACCTCTTTCCTGCCCCGTCCGCGGCAGACTTGGCCATCGCATTTGACGATGTGACCAAGGCCTACTCCACCCCCAAAGGTCCGTTCCTCGCACTGGATGGCGTGAGCCTGTCGGTGCAGCAGGGCGAAATCTTTGGATTGCTCGGCCCCAACGGCGCGGGCAAAACCACGCTCATCAGCATTTTGGCTGGGTTGAGCCGACCCACACGGGGCAGCGCCCGCGTGCTGGGCCACGACGTCACCACCGATTACGCCGCCGCACGCCGGGCCTTGGGTGTGGTGCCGCAAGAGTTGGTGTTCGACCCGTTTTTCAGCGTGCGTGAGGCGCTGCGCATGCAGTCAGGCTACTTCGGGCTGAAACACAATGACGTGTGGATCGACGACCTGCTCGACAGCCTGGGCTTGGCTGACAAAGCCAACGCCAACATGCGCCAACTCTCGGGCGGCATGAAGCGCCGCGTGATGGTGGCGCAGGCGCTGGTGCACAAACCCCGCGTCATCGTGCTGGACGAGCCCACTGCCGGTGTGGACGTGGAACTGCGCCAGACCCTGTGGCAGTTTGTGGCCCGTCTCAACCGCGAGGGCAGCACCGTGTTGCTGACCACCCACTACCTCGAAGAGGCCGAGGCCCTGTGTGGCCGCATTGCCATGATCAAGCGCGGCAAGGTGGTGGCGCTGGAGAAAACGTCGGTGCTGCTCAGCCGCGCATCGTCGAACGTGCTGCGTTTCAAAACCGACACGCCCTTGCCCGCTGACTTGGCCGCCCGCGCCCGCGTGACTGGCCGTGTGGTGCAACTGCCCGCGCACAACGCACTGGAAGTGGAACAGATCCTGGCCGCCGTTCGCGTGGCGGGTGGTGTGGCCGAAGACGTGGAAATGCGCAAAGCCGATTTGGAAGATGTGTTCCTGGACGTGATGGGGGCATCGGCATGACAGGCTGGCAAGCGCTGTTTTACAAAGAGGTGTTGCGGTTCTGGAAGGTCGGCTTCCAAACCGTGGCTGCCCCTGTGCTGACCGCGGTGCTGTACATGATGATCTTCGGCCACGTGCTGGAAGACCATGTGAAGGTGTACGACACCGTGAGCTACACCGCTTTTCTGGTGCCCGGGCTGGTGATGATGAGTGTGTTGCAAAACGCGTTTGCCAACAGCTCCTCGTCGCTCATCCAGAGCAAGATCATGGGCAATCTGGTGTTTGTGTTGCTGACTCCCATGTCACATTGGGCATGGTTTGTGGCCTATGTGGCGTCTTCCGTGGTGCGAGGCTTGGCGGTGGGCGCGGGGGTGATGCTGGTGACCTGGTGGTTTGGCCAGCCCGGTGTGGTCGCCCCTATTTGGGTGCTGGTGTTCGCCGTTTTGGGTGCCGCCATGCTGGGCGCGTTGGGCTTGATCGCGGGTCTCTGGGCCGAGAAGTTTGACCAGTTGGCCGCATTCCAGAATTTCATCATCATGCCCATGACGTTCCTGTCGGGCGTGTTCTATTCCATCCATTCTCTGCCCACGTTCTGGCAGCAGGTGAGCCACCTGAACCCGTTCTTTTACATGATCGATGGTTTCCGCCACGGCTTTTTTGGCCAGAGTGACGTGTCGCCTTGGTTGAGTCTGGGTGTGGTGGCGGTCGCCTTCGTGACCGTCAGCGCGGTGGCCGTCGGATTGCTGCGCTCAGGTTACAAAATTCGGCATTGAGCCCTTACTTTTTTGCGTTTGCATTTATGACTCCCCAGGAACTCCAGACCATCATCTCTTCCGGTTTGCCTTGTGAACACCTTGAGGTCAGCGGCGATGGCCGTCACTGGTCTGCCGTGATCGTGTCGCCCGAGTTCGAGGGCAAACGGGCCATCGCACGCCACCAGCGCGTCTATGCCACGTTGGGACAACGCATGGCCACGGACGAGGTGCACGCCTTGTCCATGAAAACCTACACCCCGGCCGAATGGGCCGCGGTACCTCGCTGAGCGTCGCCCTCCCATGGACAAACTGTTGATTCGCGGTGGCCAGCGCCTGCATGGCGAGGTGCCCATTTCGGGTGCCAAGAACGCGGCACTGCCTGAACTCTGTGCCGCTTTGCTGACGGCGGAGCCTGTCGTGCTGCACAACGTGCCGCACCTGCAAGACGTGCTCACCATGAAAAAGCTGGTGGCCAACATGGGCGCACGCGCCGAACGCCTGACCGATGGCTCCGTGGTGCTGCAGGCACCCGATGACCTCAGGCCCGAAGCCCCCTACGAGCTGGTGAAGACCATGCGCGCCTCCATCCTGGCGCTCGGGCCTTTGCTGGCGAGGTTTGGCAAAGCCCGCGTGTCCCTGCCGGGCGGCTGCGCCATTGGATCGCGCCCTGTGGACCAGCACATCAAGGGTCTGGTGGCCATGGGGGCGGTCATCGCCGTCGAACACGGCTACATCGAAGCCTCCTTGCCCGCCGGGCAAACCCGCCTGAAGGGAGCTCGCATTGCCACCGACATGGTCACGGTCACGGGCACCGAGAACTTCCTGATGGCGGCAGCCCTGGCCGAAGGCGAGACGGTGTTGGAAAACGCCGCCCAGGAACCCGAAATCTCCGATCTGGCCGAGATGCTGATTGCCATGGGAGCCCGCATCGAAGGCCATGGCACCAGCCGGATCCGCGTCCAGGGTGTGCCTGCGCTGCACGGCGGTACCCACCGCGTCGTGGCAGACCGCATCGAAGCCGGCACTTTTCTGTGTGCCGTGGCGGCCACCGGAGGCGATGCCGTTCTGCGCCACGCCAGGGCCGACCACTTGGATGCCGTCATCGACAAACTGCGCGATGCCGGTGTGACCGTGGAGCCCATGGCCGATGGCATCCGGGTGGTATCGGCGGGGGCCGGCGCGCTCAAGGCCCAGGGCTTTCGTACCACGGAGTACCCCGGTTTTCCCACCGACATGCAGGCCCAGTTCATGGCTCTCAACGTGGTGGCACAGGGCACCAGCACGGTGACCGAGACCATTTTTGAGAACCGTTTCATGCATGTCCAAGAGCTGCAACGCCTGGGGGCACGCATCCACACCGAGGGCAAAGTGGCCATGATCGAGGGGCTGGGCAGTGAAGGCCGTCGCCTGAGCGGTGCGGCCGTCATGGCCACCGACCTTCGTGCGTCGGCCAGTCTGGTGATTGCCGGTCTGGTGGCCGACGGGGAAACCCTGGTAGACCGGATCTACCACCTGGACCGGGGTTACGACCGCATGGAAACCAAACTCAGCGCCCTGGGCGCCCACATTCAGCGCGTGCGCTGAACCTTTTTCGCCGGAGCCTCACGTTGATCACGCTTGCCCTGTCCAAAGGACGCATTTTTGAAGAAACCTTGCCGCTGCTGGCGGCCGCAGGTATCGAGGTGCTGGAGGATCCCGAGAAATCCCGCAAACTCATCCTGCCCACCAACCGCCCGGATGTGAACGTGGTGCTGGTGCGCGCGTCCGACGTGCCCACCTACGTGGAGTACGGCGGCGCGGACCTGGGTGTGTGCGGCAAAGACACGCTCATTGAGCACCAAGCCGAGTGGGGCAGCCAGGGCCTGTACCAGCCGCTGGACCTGAAAATCGCCCGCTGCCGCATGAGCGTGGCCGTGCGCGCCGACTTCGACTACGCCTCTGCCGTGCGCCAGGGCGCCCGCCTGGCGGTGGCCACCAAATACACGGCCATTGCCCGTGAGTTCTTTGCCACCAAAGGTGTGCACGTGGACCTCATCAAGCTCTACGGCAGCATGGAGCTGGCCCCGCTCACAGGGCTGGCCGATGCCATCGTGGACCTGGTGTCCACCGGCAACACCCTGAAGGCCAACCACCTGGTGGAGGTGGAGCACATCATGGACATCAGCTCACGGCTGGTGGTCAACCAGGGGGCGTTGAAGGTCAAACAGGCCGTGCTGCGTCCCATCATCGATGCCTTTGCACAAGCCGCAGGATGAAAATGAATTTGATAGCTGCCCCCGCTTATCTGGAAAGCGCAGAAGCCGATTTTGATGTCAAATTCAAGGCCCGCCTCCACTGGTCGGCCGATACCGACGCCGCCATCGAGCAGCGCGTGGCCGACATCCTGGCCGACGTGCAAGCCCGTGGCGACGCCGCCGTGCTGGAGTACACCGCCCGTTTCGACGGTCTGCAGGCCGACAGCGTGGCCGCGCTGGAGCTGACCGCCGCCGAACTGAAGACCGCGTTCGACGGCCTGCCCGCCGCCCAGCGCCAGGCCCTGGAAGCCGCCGCCCGCCGGGTGCGCAGCTACCACGAGGCGCAAAAGAAGGCCAGCGGCGAAAGCTGGAGCTACCGCGACGAAGACGGCACCCTGCTGGGCCAGAAGGTCACGCCGCTGGACCGCGTGGGCATTTACGTGCCCGGCGGCAAGGCCGCCTACCCCAGCAGCGTGCTGATGAACGCCATTCCCGCCCATGTGGCCGGGGTGCCCGACATCGTCATGGTGGTGCCCACGCCCAAGGGCGAAAAGAACCCCCTGGTGCTGGCCGCCGCCCACGTGGCGGGTGTGAGCCGCGCCTTCACCATCGGTGGCGCACAGGCCGTGGCCGCGCTGGCCTACGGCACGGCCACCGTGCCCAAGGTGGACAAGATCACCGGCCCTGGCAACGCCTACGTGGCCAGCGCCAAGAAGCGCGTGTTCGGCACCGTGGGCATCGACATGATTGCGGGCCCCAGTGAAATTTTGGTGCTGGCCGACGGCACCACGCCGCCCGAGTGGGTGGCCATGGATTTGTTCAGCCAGGCCGAACACGACGAGCTGGCGCAAAGCATCCTGCTGTGCCCCGACGCGGCCTACATCGCTGCCGTGCAAGCGGAAATCGACCGCCTGCTGCCCACCATGCCCCGCGCAGCCATCATCGCCAAGAGCCTGAGCGACCGGGGGGCCATGATCCTCACCCGCAGCATGGAAGAGGCGTGCGAGCTGAGCAACCGCATCGCCCCGGAACACTTGGAAGTGAGCAGCCGCGACCCGCACCGCTGGGAGCCTTTGCTGCGCCACGCCGGGGCCATCTTCCTGGGGGCCTACACCAGCGAAAGCCTGGGCGATTACTGCGCCGGGCCCAACCACGTGTTGCCCACCAGCGGCACGGCACGCTTCAGCAGCCCGCTGGGGGTGTACGACTTTCAAAAGCGCAGCAGCCTCATTGAAGTGAGCGCCCAAGGTGCCCAGGCCCTGGGCCCCATTGCCGCCGAACTGGCCTATGGCGAGGGCTTGCAGGCGCACGCACGGGCCGCCGAAATGCGGCTCACCGATGTCCCACCCATGCGAGGTGCCGCATGAGCATTTCTTCCGATCCGATGATCCTGCCCAGCCAGCGCATCCGCCAGGACGTGCAATCCATGCACGCCTACGCCATCCAGGACGCGGTGGGCATGGTCAAGCTTGATGCCATGGAGAACCCCTATGGCCTGCCCCCCGAGCTGCAAGCCGACTTGGGGGTTCGACTGGGCGCGTTGGCGCTGAACCGTTACCCCGGTCCGCGCGTGAACGATTTGCGGGCAGCCCTGGCCGCGCACATCGACATGCCCCCGGGGTTCGACCTCATGCTCGGCAACGGCTCAGACGAACTCATCGGCCTGCTGGCCTTGGCGTGTGACGTGCCTGGCGCCTCCATCCTTGCGCCTCAGCCAGGGTTCGTGATGTATGCGATGAGTGCCCAACTGCAAGGACTGGCCTTTCACGGTGTGTCGCTGACGGCGGATTTCGAGCTCGACTTGCCCGCCATGCTGGCCGCCATCGAGGTGCATCGCCCCGCCATTGTGTACCTGGCTTATCCCAACAACCCCACCGCCAATCTGTGGGACGATGGGGCCATCGAGGCCATCATCGCCGCTCAGGGCTCGCAGGGCGGTCTGGTGGTGATGGACGAGGCCTACCAGCCTTTTGCCTCCCAAACATGGCTCACCCGCATCCGCCAGGCACCAGAGCGTCACGGCCATGTGCTTCTGATGCGCACGCTGTCCAAGTTCGGCCTGGCTGGGGTCCGATTGGGTTACATGGTCGGACCTCAGGCCCTGGTGGCCGAAATCGACAAGGTGCGCCCTCCATACAACATCAGCGTGCTCAACACCGAGTGCGCCCTGTTTGCCCTGGAGCATGCCGAAGTGTTTGCCGCCCAGGCCCACGCCATCCGTCAGCAACGGGCCTGGCTGGCCGATCAACTGTGCCGCTTGCCCGGTGTCACGGTGTTTCCCAGTCAAGCCAACATGCTGCTGGTCCGTGTGCCCGATGCACCACAGTGCTTTGAAGACCTCAAACGCGCTGGGGTCTTGGTGAAGAATGTTTCTAAAATGCATCCACTGCTGCACAACTGCCTGCGCCTCACGGTCGGCACTCCCGAAGAGAATGCGCGTTTGGTGGCAGCGATGAAAACCCACCCATGACGTCACTCTGTGAACCCTCTTCGGCCGTGATTGAGCGCCGCGCCGATGTGCTGCGAAAAACGGCGGAAACCCATATCCACGTGGTACTCAACCTGGATGGCACCGGTCAGTCCAAGCTGAACACTGGCATTGGTTTTTTCGACCACATGCTTGACCAGATCGCCCGCCACGGGTTGATTGACCTTGACATTGCCGTCGAAGGCGATTTGCACATCGACGGGCACCACACCGTGGAGGACGTGGGTATCACGCTTGGCCAGGCCGTTGCCAAGGCCGTGGGTGACAAAAAAGGCCTGCGCCGCTACGGACATGCTTATGTGCCGCTGGATGAAGCCCTGAGCCGTGTCGTGGTCGACTTCTCAGGCCGCCCCGGTTTGCACATGTCGGTTCCGTTCACTGCTGGCATGATCGGTGCTTTCGACACGCAGCTCACTTTTGAGTTCTTCCAAGGTTTTGTGAACCACGCGGGTGTGACATTGCACATCGACAACCTCAAGGGCCAGAACGCCCATCACCAGGCCGAAACCGTTTTCAAAGCTTTCGCCCGTGCGGTGCGCATGGCGCTTGAAGTGGATTCCCGTATGGGCAACGCCATTCCTTCCACCAAGGGTTCGCTGTGAACGAACCACATATCCCATGACCCGAAAAATGGTTGCCGTGGTTGACTACGGCAGTGGCAATCTCCGTTCGGTGTCTCAGGCCGTGTTGCATGTGGCCGCCGCAGAAAATTTTGAAGTGCGTGTCACATCAACTCCCCAAGATGTGTTCGATGCCGACCGCGTGGTGTTGCCAGGCCAGGGCCACATGGCCGATTGCATGGGCGAACTGGCCCGTTCCGGCCTCAAGGAGGCCGTGCTGCACGCTGCGGCGCACAAGCCATTGTTTGGGGTGTGCGTGGGCATGCAGATGTTGCTTGACCGCAGTGAAGAGGGACCCACCGACGGTTTGGGCCTGATCGGTGGCGAAGTGGTCCGGTTTCAATTGCAAGGGCGTTTGCAAGCCGATGGCAGCCGTTACAAGGTGCCTCAAATGGGGTGGAATCGCGTGTTTCACCAACTGGGTCGTGGCATGTCTCATCCCATGTGGGACGGCGTGGCCGATGGCGCGTACTTCTATTTTGTGCACAGCTACTTTGCACGGCCTGCTCAGGCGGCGAACAGCGTGGGTGAGACCGATTATGGTCAGCGGTTCTCGGCCGCGATTGCCCGCGACAACTTGTTTGCGACCCAGTTCCACCCCGAGAAAAGTGCCGATCAAGGTCTTCGCCTGTACCGGAACTTTCTGGGTTGGCAGCCTTGATGCGGCCATGCGGTCGCCCACGCCTTGTTGTATTTTCGATTCCTTCCCTTAACCCCTCATTGATCCATTCCCCATTTAGCCATGTTGCTCATTCCCGCCATTGACATGAAAGACGGCCAGTGCGTTCGCCTCAAACAGGGCGACATGGACCAGACCACCGTGTTCGGTGAAGACCCTGCGGCGGTGGCCCGCATGTGGGTGGACAAGGGCGCGCGTCGCGTGCACCTTGTCGATCTGAACGGAGCGTTCGCGGGCAAGCCCAAGAACGAAGCCGCCATCCGCAAAGTCCTGAAGGAAATCGGCTCAGAGGTGGATGTGCAGTTGGGGGGAGGGATCCGTGACCTTGACACCATCGAGCGCTACCTCGACGCCGGTTTGCGCTACGTCATCATCGGCACGGCGGCGGTGAAGAACCCCGGTTTTTTGCAAGATGCCTGCAGCGCCTTCGGAGGGCACATCATCGTGGGGCTGGACGCCAAAGACGGCAAGGTGGCCACCGACGGGTGGAGCAAGCTCACCGGCCACGAGGTGGTGGACCTGGGCAAGAAGTTTGAAGACTACGGCGTGGAGTCCATCATCTACACCGACATCGGGCGTGATGGCATGCTCAGTGGCATCAACATCGAGTCCACCGTGAAACTGGCGCAGGCGCTTACCATTCCCGTCATCGCCTCGGGCGGCTTGTCCAACCTCGAAGACATCCGGGCCCTCTGTGCCGTGGAGGATGAGGGGGTGGAGGGGGTGATTTGTGGCCGCTCCATCTACAGCGGCGATCTCGACTTCGAGGCCGCACAGAAGCTGGCAGATGACCTCAACGGCTGAGATGGCCGCCACCTGCACCCCAGAGCTTTTTCAAGGACAGCCCTGCTTGCGCTTGGCATTGTCCGATGGCGACAGTGCCACGGTGGCCCTGCACGGTGCCACCGTGTTGTCTTGGATCGCCGACGGGCGTGAGCGCCTTTTCCTGAGCCAAACCAGCCGGTTCAATGGACGCGATGCCATCCGCGGCGGTGTGCCGGTGTGCTGGCCTCAGTTCAATGCGCGCGGCGATTTGCCCAAACACGGTTTTGCCCGAAACCGATCTTGGCAGGTGGACGGGCCCGCGCAGTTGGACCGTGAAGTGGCAGAGGTTTCGTTGTCGTTGTCCAGCGATAACGACACACAGGCCCTGTGGTCTCACCGCTTTGCCACTCGGTTGACCCTGACCCTGTGGCCCGGCGTTCTGCGTATTGCGCTCGGCGTTCAAAACCTGGGCGACACGCCTTTGGCGTTCACCGGCGCATTGCACACCTACTTGCGGGTGGATGACACAGCCCAGGCCGCGTTGACCGGTCTGGGTGGGTTGCCGCAATGGGATGCGCTGCAGGACGTGAATGGCCAGGCAGACGACGTGCTGCGTTTCCCCGGTGCCTTCGACCGTGTGTATTCGGCCGCTGCAGGTCCACTCAGGTTGCAGGACGGTGGCCATGCCCTGACCATTGCGCAAAGTCCCGAGTGGGCTCACACCGTGGTGTGGAATCCGGGGGCAGAAGGTGCGGCACTGCTGACCGATCTGGAGCCTGGTGGACACCGGCACATGCTTTGCGTGGAGGCTGCTCAGGTTTTTCAACCTGTCACCGTGGCCGCTGGCGAGCGGTGGCAGGGCTGGCAACAATTCAACGTGGTCTGACACACATGCTTGCAAAACGCATCATCCCTTGTCTGGACGTGACCGGTGGTCGCGTCGTCAAAGGCGTCAACTTTGTCGAGCTGCGCGACGCAGGCGACCCAGTGGAAATCGCTGCCCGCTACAACGAGCAAGGTGCAGATGAACTCACGTTCCTCGACATCACCGCCACCAGCGACGGGCGGGACCTCATCCTGCACATCATCGAAGCTGTGGCCAGTCAAGTGTTCATCCCGCTGACCGTGGGCGGTGGCGTGCGCACCGTAGAGGATGTGCGCCGCCTGCTGAACGCGGGAGCCGACAAGACCAGCTTCAACTCGGCGGCCATTGCCAACCCTCAGGTCATCAACGACGCATCGGCCAAATATGGCTCGCAGTGCATCGTGGTCGCCATCGATGCCAAACGCCGAAAACCCGAAGACGAGCTGCGCGTGGGCCCCAGTGGCGCTCCCGTGGGCCCCGGCTGGGACGTATACAGCCACGGCGGGCGCCAAAACACGGGGCTGGATGCGCTGCAGTGGGCGGTGAACATGGCCGACCGGGGGGCCGGTGAAATTCTGCTGACCAGCATGGACCGCGACGGCACCAAATCGGGATTTGACCTGGCGCTGACCCGTGCGGTGGCCGATGCCGTCGAGATACCGGTGATCGCTTCGGGAGGCGTCGGCAACCTCGACCACTTGGCCGACGGTGTGCAACAAGGTGGTGCCGACGCCGTGCTGGCCGCCAGCATCTTTCATTACGGCGAATACACGGTGGCCCAGGCCAAGGCCCGCATGGCCGAGCGTGGTATCCCTGTGCGCCTTTGAATTCAATAAAAAATGCCTGTAACGCTTGATGGTGTTGCGAGAACTGCTATTAAAAATGGAAAATGTGAATTGGTTGGATGCCGTGAAGTGGGATGACCAGGGCTTGGTGCCCGTGATTGCCCAGGAGGCCGTCACCGGCGACGTGCTGATGTTTGCGTGGATGAACCGCGAAGCCCTGCATAAAACCGCCGAGTTGGGTCGTGCCGTGTATTTCAGCCGCTCTCGGGGCAAGCTGTGGTTCAAGGGGGAGGAGTCCGGCCATGTGCAAACCGTACACGACATCCGGCTGGATTGCGACAACGACGTGGTGCTGCTGAAGGTGACACAGCTTGGGCACGAGCCTGGTATTGCCTGCCACACGGGGCGTCACAGTTGTTTCTTCCAAAAGTACGATGATGGTCAATGGACGCTGGTCGAGCCCGTGCTCAAAGACCCCGAACACATTTACAAATAAACCGTGACTGCAGCCCATCTCGCCCCCACCGATGCCCTGGCCCGTTTGGCTCAGGTCATTGAAAGCCGCAAACCCGCCAATGGCGGCGACCCCGACAAAAGCTATGTGTCGCGCTTGCTGCACAAAGGCCCCGACGCGTTTCTGAAAAAAATCGGCGAGGAAGCCACCGAGGTGGTGTTGGCTGCCAAAGACGCCGATCACGGTGCGTCCACCCAACCCCTGGTGGGGGAGGTGGCCGATTTGTGGTTTCACAGCATGATCGCGCTGGCGCACTATGGCCTCAGCCCGGCAGATGTGGTGGCCGAGCTGGTGCGTCGCGAAGGCCTTAGCGGCCTGGAAGAAAAGGCCTTGCGAAAAGCCAAAGACCGCGCCGGCGAACCCTGACCCGCCCCTCTCCCCCGCAGAAAGCACTTCACATGCCAACGGAAACAGAACGCCTGCAAAGCCTGAACACTTTGGGCGTGGTCAGCTACCTCTTGCACCTGGTGGTGGCGGTGGCGGCGTTCATACCCGGTGCACAGATGGGTGTGACACTGTTGCTGGTGGCCTTGGTCATCGACTTGGTCAAACGAGGTGACGCTGCGGGCACTTGGCACGAAAGTCACTTCACCTGGCGGCTGCGCACCCTGTTCATTGCGGGTGGGCTTTATGTGATCACCTTGCCGCTGTGGCTGCTGTTTTTGTTGCCCGGCATGGTGGCTTGGTGGCTGATTTCCATTTGGTTTTTGTACCGCATTGCCAAAGGCTTCCTGCGCATGAACGCGGGACAGGCGATGGAGGAGTGAACATGTCTGTCGATGAGAACTGCCTGTTTTGCAAAATCGTGGCCGGGAAAATCCCCAGCCGAAAAGTCTATGAAGACGATCACATCTACGCCTTCCATGACATCCACCCTTGGGCGCCCGTCCACTTTCTGATGGTGCCCAAGTTGCACATTCCGTCGTTGGCACAGGTCGCTTCAGAGCACGAAGCCCTGCTGGGGCGCATGCTTGTGCTGGCACCCAAGCTGGCGCTGGAGCAGGGCTGCAACCCTTATCCCCAAGGCGGTTTTCGCATCGTCGCCAACACGGGGGACGAGGGGGGGCAGGAGATACACCACTTGCACATCCACGTCATGGGCGGTCCACGTCCCTGGCTGAAGGGCTGACGTTTAGAATCCCTCGCAGTCACACCCCCCGGGGTGTGAGTCATATTCACAAGGAGTTGGTCATGGGTAGTTTTTCCATTTGGCACTGGTTGATCGTGCTGTTGATCGTGGTCATGGTGTTCGGCACCAAAAAGCTCAAGAACATGGGTTCTGACCTCGGCAGTGCGGTCAAAGGTTTCAAAGATGGGATGAAGGACGGCACTTCGTCAGCCGACGAGGCTGCCAAGCCGCAGGTGACCCAGGCCACAGCCGACAAGACCACCACGATCGACGTCGAAGCCAAAACCAAGAGCTGATGGCAGCGCTTGGGCTTGTTCCACATTCCGCTTTCGCTTCCCAACCGCCCGTCGAGGGCTGACGCATGATTGACCTCGGTATTTCCAAACTCGCGCTGATCGGCGCAGTGGCACTGGTCGTCATTGGCCCCGAGAAACTGCCCAAGCTGGCCCGCACGGTGGGCACTTTGTTGGGCAAGGCACAGCGTTACGTGGCCGATGTGAAGGCCGAGGTGAATCGGTCCATTGAGTTGGAAGAGCTCAAGAAAATGAAGGATTCGGTGCAGAGCGCTGCCAGTGAGGTCGAGTCATCCCTCCATTCCACCGCCACCGATTTTGAAAAGTCTTGGGCCGAGGCCACCAATGAACACAGCAGCGCCCCATCGCGGGATGCGCTGACCGACATGGGCTCGCCTCTGGTCCCGGAGTACAAGAACCCCTCCAAAAAGTGGCGCGTCAAGCAAAAAGCCATGCCCCAGTGGTACAAGGCCCGCAGTGGTGTGCGCACGCGTGTGCAGTCCGGTGCGGCGCGTGTGGCACGTTTCCGGCCCAAATCCCGTTCCACCCTGAGCTGACCAATGTCCGACAACCCAAAAGGTCCCACCGACGAGCTGGCCGGGACCGAGCAGCCTTTTGTCCAGCACCTGATCGAGTTGCGTGACCGACTCATGTACAGCCTGGCCGGGGTGGCGCTGGCCATGGTGGCACTGGCCATCTGGCCTGGACCGTCGGGGCTGATCGACCTGATTGCCGTGCCCATCCGTGCCCACATGCCCCCCGATGCCAAATTGATCGCGGTGGGTGTTTTCTCGCCGTTTTTCATCCCGCTCAAGGTGTTGATGATGGCGGGCTTGCTGTTGGCATTGCCCTGGCTCATGTACCAGGCCTGGGCTTTTGTGGCACCGGGTCTGTACAGCCATGAAAAGCACTTTGCGCTGCCGCTGATCTTTTTTGGCAGTTTGCTGGCCTATGTGGGCATTGCGTTTGTTCAGTTCTTTGTGCTGGACAAAATGTTCGGCTTTATCCAGAACTTCACGCCCGAAAGCGTGGCAGCCACGCCGGACATTGCGTCTTACGTGGAAGCCATTTTGTCGTTGTACCTGGCGTTTGGCCTGGCTTTTCAGGTTCCGATCGTGGTGGTACTGCTGGTGCGGTTCAACTTGGTCACGGTGGAGAAGTTGCGCGATTTCCGTGGCTATTTCATCGTGATGGCGTTTGTGATTGCCGCCATCGTGACACCGCCCGATGTGATTTCGCAGCTGGCCTTGGCCGTGCCCATGACCATCCTGTACGAGCTGGGCATCATCGGGGCAAAGTATTTGGTCAAGCCCGCACCGGACGAAGATGCTGCTGGTGGCCGCGACGTCACTTGACCCTGTCCCGTTGCAACGCCTGGGCATTCGGCACTGAACGCCCAGGCGTTGGTGGTCACTCCCGGGTCTTGACGGGGTTGCGGCGCCCAGGCACGACCTGCAGCATGGACTCCTGTGCGCGCCGTCGTACCAGCAGCTCTGCGGGCTCTCCGGGTTTGAGCGCAGCCACCGCACTCAGCAGCTGAGGCACAGACGAGACGGGTTTGCCCTGTACCTGCACGATCACATCCCCGGGGCGTATGCCTGCCTGTGCCGCTGGGCCGTTCTGGAGCACCCCCGTGATGATGACGCCTCCGGTCGGGGCAACACCGAAGGTTTCGGCCAGTTCGGCGTTCAGTTCCTGTGGCTCGACCCCTATCCAGCCTCGGGTCACCTTGCCGTCCTGCACGATGGACTCCATCACCGCCCTTGCCGTCGATGTCGGGATCGCAAACCCGATGCCCATGGAGCCCCCCGATCGTGAATAAATGGCCGTGTTGATGCCCACGAGGTGCCCATTCACGTCCACCAACGCACCGCCTGAGTTGCCGGGGTTGATGGCGGCGTCGGTCTGAATGAAGTTCTCGAACGTGTTGATGCCGAGCTGGGAGCGGCCCAAGGCGCTGACAATGCCGCTGGTCACGGTTTTGCCGACGCCAAAAGGGTTGCCGACGGCCAGCACGGGGTCTCCCACCTGCAATTCGTCGGAGTCGCCCAGGGTGATGGCCGCGAGGCCTTCCAGTGCGACGCGCAGCACGGCCAGGTCGGTTTCGGGGTCGGTCCCCATCACCGTGGCTTTGACCACGCGACCGTCGTTCAGCGCCACTTCGATGTCATCGGCCCCTTCAATGACGTGGTTGTTGGTCAGGATGAACCCGGCCGGGCTCACCACCACGCCCGATCCCAGACCGGACTGGGGTTGTGAACGGGCGTTCTGGTCACCGAAAAAAAACCGGAACCAGGGGTCTTCGTTCTGGGGGTTGCGCACGGGGGCTTTGCTGGTGCTGATGCTCACAACCGCCGCAGAGGCCACTTGCGCCGCATGCCTGAAGGACGTTCCCCTCAGTGCAGGCGCGTCAGCGGTGGCCGAGGGGGCCTCCAGAATGGGCACTACCGAGGACAGCCGGGGTTTGCGGTCCAGCCATTGCGGCTTCAGTGTGGCGATGACGAAATAGGCCGCCAGCAGCAATGTGACGGTTTGGGAAAACAAGGTCCAGAGCTTTTTCATACGGTGGGGTTCCTGCCGGAAGGACACGAACGGGTTGTATGGGCGGTCACTGTAACCTCAAGGCTCCGGCACCTCTGGGGTCGATGGCGCGCGTGCCTCTGACGGACGGGCTGCGAGCCAGGCTGCCGAGACCCCGCAGGCCGCGATCAAGGCGATGCCCACCCATTCCAAGGGCCCTGGCACGTGGCCAAACACCCACCAGCCTGCGGCCATGGCAAAGCCGATCTGGGCGTAGAGGTAGGGGCTCAACGTGGACGCCGGGGCTCTGGCATAGGCCATGATCAGCAGGAAATGGCCCACCGTGCCCATCAGCCCCACGAGGCACAGCAGTGCCAGGGTCCGACCATCGGGCAACACGGTCCACACCCAAGGCACCACCAGGCTCATGGCCAATGCCCCGACCCAGCCGGTGTAAAGGTGCATGGTCATGGGGTGTTCGGTTCGGGCCATGCGACTGGTCAGTATCTGGAAGCAGGCGTACATGCAGACCATCAACAGCGGCAGCAACGTCACCCAGCCCAAGGCATGTCCGCCCGGTTGGACCACGAGCAGTGCCCCGGCAAACCCTCCGGCCACCAGCACCCAGCGCAGGGGGCTGACCTGTTCCTTCAGAAACAGCGCAGCCAACAGGGTCACCACCAGCGGGGCCAACATGACGATGGCGGTGAACTCCCCCACAGGCATCAGGCTGACGCTGATGAAGCTGAGAACGCTGACAGAGAGCAGCAACAAGCCCCGCAGCAGCTGGAACCCAGGGTGACGGGTGGCCAGCAAGGTTCGCCCGGACATGCCCAGCACCACGGCACTGACCACCACGGCCTGAAACACGTAGCGGAACCAAACGGCCACCAGCACGGAAACCGCAGCACTGGTGTATTTCACGGTGGTGTCCAGCACCGCGAAACACGCCACAGCGCACAGCACGAACACCACGCCATGCAGGGGCTTGAGCACCTGTGGGGACAAAACGCGGGCTTTCAGTGGAAATGGATGCGGTCGGCCAGCAGTTCCCACACGGGTGTCAGCTTGCCTTGGAGGTGGGGCAGGGCACCCAGGTCGGTGTGACTCTCGTCGGGGCTGTGGAAGTCGCTGCCGCGCGAGGCGGCCAGGCCGAATTCCAGGGCGATCTCGGCGTATTCAACCGCCTCTGCCATGCTGTGGCTGCCCGTGACGACTTCCACGCCTTGGCCACCATGGGCGATGAATTCGGTGAACAGCGCATATTCGGCGGTGGGGCTGTGGTCATAGCGGGCGGGATGGGCGATCACGGCCACCCCCCCGGCTTCCCGTATCCAGCGCACGGCATCGCCCAGCTTGGCCCAGCGGTGGGGCACGTAGCCGGGTTTGTTGTCGGTGAGGAAACGGCGAAACACCTCGCTGGTGTCGTGGCACACGCCGGTTTCCACCAGGTAGCGGGCGAAGTGGGTGCGTGAAATCAGCTCTGGGTTGCCCGCGTGTTTCAGCGCGCCGTCATAGGCGCCTTTGATGCCCACGGCCGCGAGTTGAGCCGCCATTTCCCGTGCCCGCAGGTCACGGCCACCCCGGGTCTGGGCCAGGCCTTGCACGAGGGCGGGATGGTCGGGGTCAAACCCCAAGCCCACGATGTGGACGGTGACGCTGGCAAAGGTCACCGAAATTTCGGCCCCGGTCAGGTACGGCAGGCCTGCTGCCCTGGCCGCCGCCAGGGCGCGGTGCTGACCACCCACCTCGTCGTGGTCGGTCAGGGCCCACAGCTCCACCCCGTTGGACTTGGCACGCTGGGCCAGTTGCTCGGGTGTGAGGGTGCCGTCCGACACCACCGAATGGCAATGCAGGTCGGCGTTCAGAATGCCGGTGGGCGTCAGGGTTTTCATGGGGGCATTTTAGGGAGCACCTGCCACCCATGATCTGTGCAGGGCTTCAGCTTTCGGCCGCTTCCACCAGGAACCGCACCCGCCGCTGGCCTTGCCACTCGTCTGCGTCCAGCCGGAAGGCCAGTTTCACGCGGGCGGGCAGGGGCTCGGTGTGGTTGAACCACATGGCGTCCACCGGTTCGCCCTGGTGTTTCAGCTTCAGGGCCATGTGTTTGTCTCCCACCAGGCGCTGGCCCACCACGTCCACCACCTCGGCAAACACGGGCGGGGCAAAGCCCTGGCCCCACACCTCTTTGTGCAGGGCATCGACCACATCGGTGCGGCGAAACTGTTTGTCCAGCGGGCCGTCTGCCGCCAGGCGGCGGGTGAGGGTGGCGGCGTCCAGCCACTCGTGGGCGACCTGCTGCAACGCAGCCTCGAATTCGTCCAGCCGGTCGGCGTCGATGGTGCAGCCCGCGGCCATGGCGTGGCCACCAAAGCGCAGCAGCACGCCGGGGCAGCGTTTGGCCACCAGGTCCAGCGCGTCGCGCAGGTGAAAGCCCGGAATGCTGCGGCCCGAGCCTTTCAGCTCGTTCTCTTTGCCTTCGGCCTGGCTCATGGCAAACACAAATGTGGGGCGGTGAAGCTTGTCTTTCAGGCGCGAGGCCACGATGCCGATCACGCCTTCGTGAAAGTCGGGGTCGAACACGCACAGCGCCGGGGGCGGCTCTTCCGATTCGTCGAGCATTTCGTCGGCCAGCTGCAGGGCCTGTTCGCGCATGTCGCCCTCAATGGCTTTGCGTTCGCGGTTGATGCCGTCGAGCGTCCGGGCCAGCTCGGTGGCTCGGGTGGGGTCGTCGGTGGCCAGGCATTCAATGCCCAGGGTCATGTCGGACAGCCGCCCGGCAGCGTTCAGGCGCGGCCCCACGGCAAAGCCAAAGTCAAAGGCGGTGGCGGCTTCGGGTTTGCGCCCTGCCACGGCAAACAGCGCGGCCAGGCCGGGAGGCAGGGCGCCGGCGCGCACGCGCTTCAGGCCCTGGGCCACCAGGCGGCGGTTGTTGGCGTCGAGCTTGACCACGTCGGCCACGGTGCCCAACGCGACCAAGGGCAACAGGTTGTCGACTTTGGGCTGGGTTTTGGCATCGAACACGCCGCGCTGGCGCAACTCGGCCCGCAGGGCCAGCAGCACGTAGAACATCACGCCCACGCCGGCGATGGATTTGCTCTCGAACCCGCAGCCGGGCTGGTTGGGGTTGACGATGACGCAGTCGGCGGGCAGCACGGTGTGGCCGTCCACTTGCGCGGGCAGGTGGTGGTCGGTCACCAGCACCTGAAGGCCCAGCTCACGGGCCGTGGCCACGCCTTCCAGGCTGGCGATGCCGTTGTCCACCGTCACCAGCACCTGGGCGCCGGTGGCGGCCACGCGGCGGGCGATGCTGGGGGTCAGGCCGTAGCCGTCGGCCACGCGGTCGGGCACCAGGTAGCCGATGCCGTCAAACCCCAAGGGAGCGGCCAGCATCTTGAGCCCGCGCAGCGCCACGGCGCAGGCGGTGGCGCCGTCGCAGTCGTAGTCGGCCACGATGCAGATGCGCTGGCGCTGCACGAACGCATCGGCCAGCAGGCGGGCGGCGGTGTCGGCATGGGTGAGCGTGGCGGGGGGCAGCAGGCGGGCCAGGCTGTCGTCCAGTTCTTCGGCGCTGGCCATGCCGCGCGCGGCGTACAGGCGCGCCAGCAGGGGGTGGACACCGGCTTGTTCCAGCGCCCAAACGGCGCGTGGGGGGACATCGCGTTCAATGATTTTCATAGCTGTTTACGCAGTTCAGATAAGCGATTTGTGCCCAAAAAGCTTGAAATCTTGGAAGCCCAACGCTGACCCAGGCTGCGCGCTTCCCAAGTCAGTGTGGTGAAGCTGCGCTCGCCGCACAATGTGATCTGAAGTGTTTGGCCCCTTTCGGCACGGGCCAGCCACGTGGGCAGCACCTCGGCGTCCAGTTGTTCCCAGGCGTGTTGCCACGCGGCCCAGTCGCCGCGCAAGGCCGGTGTGCGCAGCCGTGTGTCCAGCGTCAGTTCTGCCGCCGTCGCAGGCGCGTGGGGTGGGCAGGCGCCGCTGCCGCTGATCCAGAACGCGTTGACCGGTGCCAACCCCGCTGCCACGCGTTCGTCGTGTGCGGGGTGGGTGTAGAACAGCATTTGCGCTTCGTTTTGCAGGCGGCGCAGCGGGGCGGCGGCCGGTGCCATGGGCAGCCACGGGGCGATGGAACGGCCCACCACGCGGTCGAGCGAGGCGGTGGCCAGCCCCTCAAACACGGGGCCTTGCGCCAGCCAGCGGTCGGGCGCGTGCCAGGTCAGGGCGATGCCGTCTTCTTGCGCCCAGGGTTGCAGCGCAGCCAGCAAGGCGCGGGAATGGGCTTCGCTCAAGCCCAGCGCTTGTGGGTCGTGCAGTGTGACGTGGCCGTTGCCCACTTCCTGGTGGCAGGGCGTGAACCAGGCCGCAGGCCGACGGCTGTGGGTCTCCCAGGCGGCCCAGGGCACCTGCCCGTCGGGGGCATCCAGGCCCAGCAGGGCGGCGTGGGCGCGTTCGTGGGGGGCGGTCAGCGTCAGCTCGCCGTCTGCGGGGGCCGGGGCTTCGAGGACCACGGTGGGCCCCAGGGCAAGCAGCCGGGTGAGGTGTGCCAGTGTGAGGTCGGGCAGCACCGGCTGGCCGCCTTCGTCCAGTGCCGAAGCGAACGGCAACAACAGGTGAGGCACGGACACGCAAGGGGTCGCGGGAGGCAATGGAGCGGCAGACATGGCGGGCATTGTCAGGGATGCCACAATTCCCGGATGAACCTTCCCTATGAACTGTCTCTGGGCTGGCGCTACACCCGCGCCGGTCGGGCCACGCGGCGCAACGACTGACAAACATGAAAGCAGACTTTCGAGATGCCCAGTGGCGCCACTGGGAAGACGCAGAGTACTTGCATGAGGCGCGACGATGGGCCAATGCCGATCATTTGTTTGGTGTGGCGGCTGAGTGTGGGTTGAAGGCGTTGATGTTGAGGTTCGGGATGCCTTTTGATTCGCAAAAGGATTGGCCCCAACACCAAGAAGACAGATCGCACGCCAACCGCATCTGGCTTCGGTACGAGAGTTATCGCAGCGGCCACAGCCAGGGAGACCGATATTCTTTGCCTGACCAGAACCCATTTTCAAATTGGGATGTTTCTGATCGATATGCCTGCCGCGACCAATTTGATGAGGGACGTACCGCCGCGCACCGGGTTGGTGCGAAAAAGGTATGCGACTTGGTTCGAATTGCTGAAATGGATGGGCTGTTTGAATGACAACGTTTGACCAAATTCTGCCCAAGGTCGCCGCTATTATGGACGACCACGTCGACACCCTTCGGCGTATTGGCCCCATTTTGGTGAACCGGGATTTGAATGGGCGTGTGCGGTTGGTGGCACGCGAAGCGTGTCTATCCGATTCAGACGCTGTCCAGGCGCTTCACGCCATTGCCCAAAAAATGCACGATGCCTTGGGCAGGCATGCCTATCCGCCTGAGCGTGCCGTGTTGTACGAACCAGATGTGGATGCTGTCGTTGCCGGTTTGCCTGTTTGCCAGCTTGAACTGGCCAATGGTCTACCGTTGCAAGGTGTGCGGGTTGTGGACCGTTTGGTAGCAGAGAGCAACTGGGCTTCGATTGCCCCTCTGTCCAGCCGTGCTCCTCGTGTGGTGTTTTTCTCCATCAAAGGGGGCGTGGGGCGTTCCACTGCGCTGGCGGCAACGGCCTGGGCTCTGGCGCAGGCAGGAAAGCGGGTGTTGGTGTTGGACATGGACTTGGAGTCCCCAGGTTTGTCTTCGGCCCTGCTGCCATCAGACCGCCGGCCTCAATTCGGCATAGCTGATTGGCTGGTGGAAGACTTGGTTGGCAATGGCGATGCCGTCATCCCAGACATGTGGGCCACCAGCACGTTGGCCCGAGATGGTGAAATTTGGGTGGTGCCCGCCCATGGACGCGACCCAGGGGAATATGTGTCCAAGCTGGGCCGGGTGTGGATGTCCACTGTTCAACCTGACGGCGCTCGGCACAACTGGTCTCAGCGCTTGCATCGCCTGATCGAAAAATTGGAAGACCTCCACCAGCCGGACGCGATCTTGATTGACTCCCGCGCGGGCATTGACGAGATCGCCTCCAGCTGCGTGACCGATTTGGGTGCGGGGTTGGTTTTGTTGTTTGCGATCGACGGCGAGCAGACGTGGTCTGGCTACAGCATTTTGTTTGAGCACTGGCGCAAGTCAGGTGTGGCAGAGGAGATACGGAAGCGTTTGCAATTGGTAGGGGCCACGATTCCCGATGTGGATTCAGCAGCGTATTTCGATGGCCTTCGTGAGCGGGGGTGTGACGTGTTTACCGATCTCTACGACGAAATTCCCGCTGGACACGACATGGGGCAGTTCTGGAGTTTTGATGAGCATGACGAAGGGGCGCCGCACTATCCATGGGCCATCAAGTGGCATCGTGGGTTTGCCGCCCTGCGCTCGCTTCACAGCCGATTGGAAGTCGTTGATGCAACTGAGGTGAATTCGATTTTTGGTCCCTTGGTGGATGGCGTGCATGGTTTTTTGGATGCGAATGGAGATCAACATGCCGATTGATGTTGCATCGACGCGTGCCGCCATCATTCAAGCCCTGCCTTTGGATGTGGCTGAGCACGGTGAGAGTCCAGATGCCGCGACCTTGTACCTCCCGCCTGCGCACATGAAAGCCTTGCGGTTGGAGTGCAATCTTGTCGTGGGCTCAAGAGGGGTGGGCAAGTCTTTTTGGACTGCCGCTTTGGGTTCTGCGGACTTGCGGGCTGTGCTGGGGCAGTCTGTTCGGGAATTGGATCGAACCGATGTTCAAACAGGGTTTGCAAAAACGGTTTCGATGGACAGCTACCCAGACGCTGCCACCTTCGTCCAGCTCATGGAGGCAGGCCACAGCGCATTTGATGTGTGGCGGGGTGTCGTGTTGCGTTGGCTTGCGCCCGCAGGCAGTGACGATGTGCCATTGAGGAGATGGGCTGACACGGTGTCCTGGGTGCGCGACCACCCTGAGAGCGCTGCGCGCCTGATGCAACAAGCCAGTCAGCAACTGATAGCCGATAACCGCTGGGGACTGATTGTGTTCGATGCGTTGGACAGCATTAGCGACGACTGGGGCACGTTGGACAACATCGTGCGTGATTTGCTGAGGGTGGCTTTGTGGCTCAAGTCTTACCCACGGTTGCATGCCAAAATTTTCTTGCGTGAAGACCAATTTCACCGTTCGGTAACGGATTTTCCAGACGCTTCCAAGTTGCTGACAACCAAAACCGAGTTGACATGGGCCATGCATGACCTGCATGGTTTGTTGTGGCAACGCCTGATCAATGCGCCGGGCGAGGATGGCGGGCATTTGCGTCAGTTGTACGCAGAGGTGGTTGAGGCCCTTCCACTGCAATCGGGTGAGGCTTGGCAGCTGCCAGAAGCTTTGAAGCGAGGTGCTCCAGGGCTGCGGGCATTGTTTGAAGCGCTGGCCGGACCTTGGATGGGCCGAGACAAGCGACGTGGGGTGCCTTTTGTATGGGCGGTCAGTCACTTGGCTGATGGCCGTGGGCAGACCTCTCCGCGTTCGTTTTTGGCGGCTATCCGTCAGGCTGCAGAAGACTCGCGTGATCGTTATCCCGAGCATGTCGTCGCGCTTCACTACGAAAGCATCAAGCGTGGTATCCAGAGGGCCTCAGAAATTCGCGTCGATGAGATGGCTGAAGATCACCCTTGGGTTCGTTTGTTTCTTGAGAAGCTCCGCGGGTTGAATGTGCCGTGCGAGTTCGAGCGAATTTTGGATCGCTGGAGTGGTGCATTTCCTGGTGGTCCAAGCACTGCTCCTCACCCGCGACTACCGCCTGAGCATTTGGAGCGAGGCTGGATTGGCATCCGTGATGATTTGAACCGACTGGGTGTGTTTGAGTTGAAAAAAGATGGCCGCATTGACATGCCCGACCTTTACCGGGTCGGTTTCAGTTTGGGCCGCAAGGGCGGTGTCAAACCCAAAACACAAGCAAATTGAATGAACCTTCCCTATGAACTGTCCCTGGGCTGGCGCTACACCCGCGCCGGTCGGGCCACGCGGCGCAACGGCTTCATTTCCTTCATCTCAGGCGTGTCGATGCTGGGCATTGCGCTGGGGGTGGCGGCGCTCATCATTGTGTTGAGTGTGATGAACGGCTTTCAAAAAGAGGTGCGTGACCGCATGCTGGGTGTGCTGTCGCACATCGAGGTGTTCGCCCCCGGTGGCGCGGCCCTGCCCAACCTGTCCCAAACCCTGACCGAAGTGCGTGCCAACCCGAACGTGGTGGGTGCTGCACCGTTCATAGCTGCTCAGGCTTTGCTGGCGCGCGGTGAGGACATGAAAGGCACTTTGGTGCGTGGCGTGGATCCTGCGCTGGAGGGCGAGGTGACCGACATGTTTGCCCGCAACCCCGTGCTGCAGCGCCTGTTGCCCGGTGGTTTTGGCGTGGTGCTGGGGGCTGACTTGGCCCGCAGCCTGGGCGTGCGCGAGGGGGACACCGTCACCCTGATCGCCCCCAGCGGCCAGGTGACCCCGGCGGGCGTGGTGCCGCGCCTGAAGCAAATGACCGTGGTGGGCACCTTCGATTCGGGCCACTTTGAATACGACAGCGGGTTGGTGCTGCTGCACCAGGACGACGCGGCCAAAATTTTCCGACTGGAAGGTCCCACGGGCGTGCGCCTGAAAATCAAAGACCTGCACCAGGCCCGCGAGGTGGCCCAACAGCTGGTGGGCACCCTGAGTGGCGACGTGTTTGTGCGCGACTGGACGCGCCAGAACCGCACCTGGTTTGCCGCCGTGCAGCTGGAAAAACGCATGATGTTCATCATCCTCACGCTCATCGTGGCGGTGGCGGCGTTCAATCTGGTGTCGACGCTGGTGATGACGGTGACCGACAAGCGTGCCGACATCGCCATCCTGCGCACACTGGGGGCCAGCCCGCGCAGCATCATGGGCATTTTTGTGGTGCAGGGGGCCATGGTGGGGGTCATCGGCACGCTCAGTGGCCTGCTGCTGGGGTTGGGGGTGGCGTTCAATATCGACGTGATCGTGCCCGCGCTGGAGCAGCTGCTCGGCGCCACCTTTTTGCCGCGTGACGTGTACCTGATCAGCCGCATGCCCAGCGACCCGCAGCGGGCCGACATCCTGCCCATCGCGGTCATTTCCCTGGTGCTGGCCTTTGTGGCCACCCTCTACCCCAGCTGGCGCGCCAGCCGCGTGAACCCGGCGGAGGCGCTGCGATATGAGTGAAAACAAGGTCCCCAAGCGTGACGATGTCCCGGGGCTCGCGCCCGTTGGCGCTTCGCAGCCCCCCGAGGGGGCTGGCCCTGGCTTGGGGCGGCCCGGCGGCGGGGCCGTGTCTCAAAAGGTGGTGCTGCAAGCCACCGCCCTGACCAAGCGCTTTGTCGAAGGCCGGCTTGACGTGACCGTGCTGCAAGGCGTGGACCTGACGGTGCGCGCCGGTGACACGCTGGCCATCGTCGGTGCATCGGGCTCGGGCAAAAGCACCTTGTTGCACTTGCTGGGCGGGCTGGACGCCCCCACCAGTGGCAGCGTCACGCTGATGGGCCAGCCGCTGGCGGGCCTGGGTGCCGCGCAGCAAGGTGTGCTGCGCAACCGGCATTTGGGCTTTGTGTACCAGTTTCACCACCTGCTGCCCGAGTTCAGTGCGCAAGACAACGTGGCGATGCCGCTGTGGATTCGCCGCACCGACCGCCCCGAGGCCGCCGCCACCGCTGCGGCCATGCTGCAGCGTGTGGGCCTGGCCGAGCGGCTGCACCACCGTCCGGCGGAGTTGTCGGGCGGGGAGCGCCAGCGGGTGGCCATTGCACGGGCGCTCGTGACCCAGCCCGCCTGTGTGCTGGCCGACGAGCCCACTGGCAACCTGGACCGTGGCACCGCCGACGGCGTGTTCGAGCTGATGCTCCAGCTGGCAAGAGACCAGGGCACAGCGTTTATCGTCGTCACCCACGACGAGGCGCTGGCCCAGCGCTGCAGCCGCCGGGCCCGCCTGGTGCAAGGTGTGCTGACCCCCATTTCCTGACCCGATTTCCATCGCTGTTCGTCTCATCATGAAAAACCTCGGCATCAACACCCGCATCGTCCACGCTGACCGCGCCTTTGGCGTGGAGCACGGCGGTGTGCGCAAACCCATCCACAGCTCGGTGCAATACGGCTTTGACACCGTCGAAGACCTGGTGGGCGTGTTCCAGGGCACGGTCAAGGGGTACAACTACGCCCGCCAGGGCACCCCCACCACCGCCGCACTGGAGTCCCGCCTCACCGCCATGGAAGGGGGGCTGGGCAGCATCGTGTTTGCCACGGGCATGGCCGCCATCTGTGCCACGTTTTTCACCTTGCTCAAGGCCGGGGACCACCTGGTGGCCAGCCAGTTCGTGTTCGGCAACACCAACAGTGTGTTGGGGACCCTGCGCGATTTCGGTGTGCAGGTCACCATGGTCGATGCCACCCGTGCCGGCGCCGTCGCCGAAGTCCTGCGGCCCAACACCCGCATGGTGTTTGTCGAGACCGTTGCCAACCCCGGCACCCAGGTGGCCGACCTGGCGGCCATCGGCCAGCTGTGCCAGGACAACGGGCTGGTGTATGTGGTGGACAACACCGTCACCTCACCCGCGCTGTTCCAGCCCCGCAACGTGGGGGCCAGCCTGGTGGTCAACTCGCTGACCAAAACCATCGGCGGGCACGGCACGGCGCTGGGCGGCGCGGTCACCGACACCGGGCTGTTCAACTGGGCCGACTACCCCAACATCTTCGAGCCCTACCGCAAAGGCGATGCCCGGCAATGGGGGCTGGTGCAGATTCGCAAAAAAGGCTTGCGCGACATGGGAGGCGCGCTGTCGTCGGAACAGGCCCACACCATCGGCACCGGGGCGGAAACCCTGGCCTTGCGCCAGACGCACAGCAGCGACACCGCGCTCGCGCTCGCGCGTTTTCTGCAGTCTCACCCGGCGGTGGCCCGAGTGCACTACCCCTTCCTGGCCTCTCACCCCCAGCATGAATTGGCCACCCGGCTGTTCAAGGCCGGGTCTTGGTTGTTGTCTTTCGAACTGGCCCGTGGCGATGACTGCCTGGCGTTCATCAACCGGTTGCAAATACCCGTCAAAGGCACTGGCCTGGCCGACAGCCGCAGCCTGGTGATTCCCGTGGCACACACCATTTTTTGGGAGGCTGGTGCCCAAGTGAGGGCGCAGATGGGCATTGCCGATGGGCTGATCCGCTACTCCGTCGGCCTGGAGGACGTGGCAGACCTGCAGGCCGACCTCGCCCAGGCATTGGATGCGGTGGTCTAACGCCCCAGGCCGCGCTTGAGCTCTTTCAGCAGCAGCACCACCTGGTTGGATGCGTGGCGAAACGAGCTGTCAAGTGTTCTCTCGGCCGCCGCTTGTTGGCCGCTTTGCGTCTGTTCCACCACCGCAGCGGCTTGCGTGTGAAAGTACTTGTGTCGGGCCACCAGCACGCTGAACGCCGGGTAATGGCCCAGCCGCTCGCGGCCCGGGCCGTGCAGCCACTTGCCCAGATCGCACCGATCGTCCAGGCAGACCACGGCCGGGTCGAAAGCCTCCTGGCTCTGACCGTTCAGGTATTGGGTCAGCCGCAGTTTCCAGCTCTCGTGGGCGGCAATGGCCGAGTCCACGTCGATTTCGGCCAGCACGGCCGCCGTGTTGCGGGCGTCCAGCCCCAAGTCGCTGGCCAGCGGTTGGCTGGGCTCGGAATCTGCGGGCTTCTGGTCATCCCAATTGAAAAGGCGGCTGAAAAAACCCATCGGTGTCCTTGGTGTGTGACCGCTCGGCGTGACTTTTGCCCCGAATTTTAAGATTCAATCTCCCACCTCAGGCTCCACCCCTTCGTCCCATTTCACCGCACCGAACCCCACATGGTCTGGACAGACACCCACGCCCACCTGGATGCCCCGGAATTTCAGGCTCTGCCCGCGGGCTTGGCGGCGGTGCGCGAGGCCGCCGCAGCGCAGGGGGTGCGCCTGTGTGTGTTGCCTGCGGTGCACCCCAGCCACTTCGTGAACGTGCGTCGTTTGGCCCACGAACACGGCGATGCCTATGCCCTGGGCTTGCACCCGCTGTGGGTGCCCCAGGCCACCGAAGCCGACCTGGACGCACTCGACGATGCCCTGGCCCGGTACCAGACCGATCCCCGTCTGGTGGCGGTGGGCGAGATCGGGCTGGACTTCTTTGTGCCCGCGCTGAACACGCCCGACATGCGCGAGCGCCAGCGGTTTTTCTACCGTGCCCAGTTGAAACTCGCCAAAAAACACGGGCTGCCCGTGCTGCTGCACGTGCGCCGCAGCGCCGATGTGCTGTTGAAGCACCTGCGCGAGGTCTGGGCGGGCGCCCCTGCGCCGGGCCGGGCAGGCATTGCCCACGCGTTCAATGGCAGCGACGAACAGGCCGCAGCGTTCGTGGCCCTGGGGTTCAAGCTGGGGTTTGGGGGTGCGGTCACCTTTGAGGGCGCGCGGCAGCTGCGTCACCTGGCGGCCACCTTGCCCGACAACGCCCTGGTGCTGGAAACCGATGCGCCGGACATCCCGCCCCAATGGCTGTACACCACCGCCGCCGAGCGCGCAGCGGGTCAGCCCCAAGGCCTCAACACCCCGGCCGAACTGCCACGCATCGGGTCGGTGGTGGCCGGGTTGCGGGGCATCACCCCCGAGGCCCTGGCGGCCCTGACCACCCGCAACGCCTTGGAGGCCTTGCCACGCCTGCGCGCCTTGTGCCCCGGGGGGGTGGTGTGAACGGGCGGCTGGTGGGCTTGCCCCCGCTCGTGGACGAACACACCCGCGTGCTGGTGTTGGGCAGCTTTCCGGGCGTGGCCTCACTGGCGGCCCGGCAGTACTACGGCCACCCGCGCAACCATTTCTGGCCCATCATGGCCCATGTGTTTGAAGCTTTTTTGGCTTCTGGCGCAATGCCACATTGCGATGGCAGCTATGGTTCTGATTACGCCCAGCGTTGCCGGTGGCTGCTGGCGCACGGTGTGGGTCTGTGGGACGTGTACGCCAGCTGCGAGCGTCAGGGCAGCCTGGATGCCGACATCCGCCACGCCACCGTGAACGATTTTTCGGCCCTGTCTGCCGCTTGCCCGCAACTGCGCCTCGTGGCCCACAACGGCGGTGAAAGTTACCGGCACCACCGCCATGCGCAGGCTTTGGGCGTGCCGGTGGTCAGGCTGCCCTCCACCAGCCCGGCCAACGCCAGCTGGAGCCTGGAGCGAAAAAAAGCCGCGTGGGGCGCGGCGTTGGGGCCGGTGCTGGTGGGTTGACCCAGGCGGGACAGGCCCTCAGCCCGCCACGGTGCGGTGTGCCACCGGCGTTTCGGGCACGGGGTAGCCCGCCGCCCCAAAGGTGCTGACCACCGCCTTGTGGGTGTCGAAGTACACCTGCCAGTAGTGGTCGGTGTGGGTGTAGGGGCGCACACACAGCAGGGGGCCTTCGGGGGTGAACTGCAGAATTTCCACGTCGGGCGCGGGGCTGGCGTTCACGTTGGGGATGGCGGCCACGGCGAGGCGCAGGCGGGCCATCGCGTCTTGCACGTCCACGCCGTTGGCCACCTTGGCCACGCAGTCCACGCGGCGGAAGGGCTGGGTGCTGTAGTTCTGGATGTTGTCGGAAAACACCTTGTTGTTGCCCACCACGGTCGTCACGTTGTCGGGCGTGAGGATGGTGGTGGCGAACAGGCCCAGCTCGGTCACCGTGCCTGTGGTGCCCCCGGCGCTGATGAAATCGCCCACCTTGTAGGGGCGCAGCACCTGCAAAAACACACCCGCCGCAAAGTGCGCCAGCAGCCCGCTCCAGGCGGCACCGATGGCCAGGCCCGCACCGGCCAGCAAGGCGGCAAACGAGGTGGTCTTGACCCCGAAGATGTCCAGGATGGCCAGGATCAGCACCACCGTCAGCGCCACGCTGATGATGGACTTCAGGTAGCGGATCAGCGTCTGGTCCAGCTTCTTGGCCCGCTCCATGCCACTGCCGATCAGGCCCACGGCCAGGCCGATGAGCCAGCGGCCCACCACCCAGGCCGCAATGGCACCCAGGATCTTCAGGCCAAAGTCGGCCCCCTGGGTGGTCAGGAAATTCCATATCAGTTCGGTGTTCATAATGAATCCTTTCCAGTCAAATCAACCGCCATGCAGTATTTCCCGGTTTGTGTGTCAACCGTTCGACACCCCCCCTCCTTGCCCTCATCGGGCCCCCATGCCGTGCGAATGTGCTGCCTGTTGTTGTCAACACGCCCACAGCAGGTGGGTGCATGAGCGTCAAATCCACCGGCGGTGGCAAGCGCCAGACCCCAGCACCCGTTTTGCCGGAGGTGAATTTTTCCGATTACGGCAACGTGCGCTGCCTGCACCTGGGCACCGAGTGGGTGCAAGGCAGCATGTTGCTGGACCAGCCCTACGACATCGAGCTGGAATACGTGCAGCGCATGATGGCTTGGCTGCTGTTCAACGACACCGCCAAAATGAGCAAAAAGCACGCCATGCAGCTGGGCCTGGGCGCGGCCGCGCTCACCAAGTTTTGCCGCAAGAAGCTCAAAATCTGCACCACGGCGGTGGAGCTGAACCCGCAGGTCATCGCGGCCTGCCGTTACCTCTTCAAACTGCCGCCCGACGACTCCAAACTGCGCGTGGTGCTGGCCGATGCGGGCGAAGAAATCCGCAGCCCCGAATGGACTGGCAACGTCGATGCCCTGCAGGTGGACCTGTACGACCACGAGGCCGCCGCGCCGGTGCTCGACAGCTTTGACTTTTACAAAGACTGCCGCAATGTGCTCAGCGACACCGGCTGCATGACCGTCAACCTGTTCGGCGAGAAAAACAAATACCCCGACAGTGTGGAAGAAATCGCGGCCGCCTTCGGGCGTGACGCGGTGTGGCTGTTCAAGCCCACCAAAGAAGGCAACACCGTGGTGCTGGCCCAGCGCACACCCACCCGCCCCACGCGCGCCGAGCTGGAGGCCCGCGCCGCCGACATTCAGGCCCGCTGGGGTTTGCCCGCACCCAAGTGGCTGAAGGTTTTCAAGCCGTTGGATTTGTGAAACTTTTGGCCTCCTATCGCTTGATGGGAAATCGTGGACAGCTATCAAAAAAAAGAAGGAAGCCCAATGCCGCTGACGAAAACAGCCAGGGCAAACCCTTTTGCGAAGCCCGCTTGGGGATGGCACCGACCATCAGCCTGGCGGGCAGCAGCGGGCTGGATGCCCGAACGCTGCGCGAGTTGCAAAATGCGGCGGAAACCCACCGCGAGTGGATTGAAAGGAGCTGGTATGGGTGTTTCGCCTGAAGCCGTCTGTTTTGACGAAGACCGCCTGTCCGTCAGCTTGTCCGATGTTCGCAAGATTTCCGCTCCCCTGGCTTGGCTTCCCAGGTGGTTGCACGCCAGCCCCGAGCAACGGCGTCAAGTCGAACTGAGCCGCCACGGTTTGCACTGGGAGGCTTTGGACGAAGAGCCTTCCGTGGCCGGACTGCTGGCGGGGACGCCAGACCTGACCCAGCGCATCATGGCTGCGGCCTGAGACCTCAAATTTTTTTTGCATGAAAACAGCCACCGCTCCCTCCCGCCCCACGGCCCGGCCCGCACGTTTGTCAGGCCCTTTGGATTGGCGACTCCTGGTCCGTGGCTTGGCCGAGGACGGGGTGATCACCTCGCAGGAAGCGGAGCGCACCGTGGCCCGTTGTTCGGCGGCGCAAAGTGCCCAGCCACCGCTGCAGCGCCTGAGCGCGGTCGGCATGGCCCGCGCCGGTGACGGCAAGGTGCTCACGCTGGACGAACTCACCGAGTGGCTGGCCGCGCACGTCGGCCTGCCTTTCCAGCGCATCGATCCGCTGAAGGTGGACGTGGGCCGCGTGGCCGAGGCGATGTCGGCCCCCTACGCCGAGCGCCACAAGGTCTTGCCCGTGCTCGTGAGCCCCTCCGAGGTCGTGGTGGCCACTTCCGAGCCCGGGATGACCGACTGGATTCCCGAGGTGGAACGCCAGACGCGACGCACCGTGCGCCTGGTGGTGGCCAACCCGGTCGACATCAAACGCTTCACGGGCGAGTTTTATGCCCTGGCCAAATCGGTCAAGGCGGCCATGAAGGCTGGCGGGGGCACCCAGGCCAGCTTCGAGCAACTGGTGGAACTGGGGCGCAGCAACCGCACGCTCGATGCCAACGACCAGGGCGTGGTGCAGGTGGTGGACTGGTTGTGGCAGTACGCGTTTGACCAGCGTGCCAGCGACATTCACCTGGAGCCCCGGCGCGAGCAAGGCGTCATCCGGTTCCGCATCGACGGCGTGTTGCACCCGGTGTACCAGGTGCCTGCATCGGTGCTGGCCGCGATGACCGCCCGCATCAAGCTGCTGGGTCGCATGGATGTGGTCGAGAAACGCCGCCCGCAAGACGGGCGCATCAAAACCAAGAACCCCCGTGGCGATGAAGTGGAAATGCGCCTGTCCACCTTGCCGACCGCGTTCGGCGAGAAGCTGGTGATGCGGATTTTCGACCCCGACACCACGGTCAAAAACCTCGATGCCCTGGGTTTCTCGGCCCACGACGCCCGGCGTTGGGAGGCGCTGGTCAAACACCCGCACGGCATCGTGCTGGTGACCGGTCCCACGGGGTCGGGCAAAACCACCACGCTGTACTCCACTTTGAAGCGCCTGGCCACGGAGGAAGTGAACGTCAACACCATTGAGGACCCGATCGAGATGATCGAGTCGGCGTTCAACCAGACCCAGGTTCAGGCCCACCTCGATTTCGATTTCGCCCAGGGGCTGCGGGCGCTGATGCGCCAGGACCCCGACATCATCATGGTGGGCGAAATCCGCGATCTGCCCACGGCCGACATGGCCGTGCAGGCCGCCCTCACCGGCCACCTGGTGTTCTCCACCCTGCACACCAACGACGCCCCCAGTGCCATCATGCGGCTCATGGAGCTGGGCGTGGCCCCCTACCTGATCAACGCCACCGTGTTGGGGGTGCTGGGGCAGCGGCTGGTGCGCACCCTGTGCCCCCAGTGCAAGGTGCCCGATGCCGACGCCAGCCGTGCGGCGCTGGACGAGGTCATCAAACCCTGGCAGGCCAGTGGCAACTACAACCCCTACAAAGCCGTGGGCTGCGTGGACTGCCGCATGACCGGCTTCAAGGGACGCATGGGCCTGTACGAATTGCTGGTCACCACCGAAGCGTTCAAAGACAAGGTCACGCGCGACCCCAGCATGGATGCCTTGCGCCGCCAGGCCGTGAGCGATGGCATGCGCCCCCTGCGGGTGGCCGGGGCCCTTCGGGTGGCCGAGGGCCTGACCACCCTGGACGAAGTGCTGGCCTGCACCCCCCCGCTGCACTGAGTGCAAACCCGGAACCGGGCACTTGGTAAGCTAGCGACACTGTGACCTCAACCATGAAAGACCCCCAATGAACGCTCTGGTGTGGGCCCAGGCCCTCACGCTGGGTGCTGCCCTTGCTGTGCTCGGCTGGGCCCTGACGGCTGGGCCGTTGCGCATTTTCAGCCGGGCCTCGCGCGAATTCGCAGGGTTCAACCTCCTCGTGCTGCTGGCTGGCCTGAGCTGGTGGCCCTGGGAGGCCCTCGCCCCCCTGCCTGCCGCTTATCGGCTGGCCGTGGGACTCGTGCTGGTGCTGGCTGGGCTGCAGTGGCTGTGCAACGGGGTGCAAACCCTGTACGACCTCAAACCCACCTATGTGGTGTCTCCTTTCATGCTGCCCGCCCTGGCGGTGCTGCAAACCGTCGTGGCCTGGCTGGACAGCACCGGCACGGGACCCTGGCTGGCGTTTTTCAGTGCTTCGCTCTGGCTGGTGAGCGTGACACTGCAACAGGCGTTTCCCTCCCTGTTGGCCGCACAGGGTGACGCCAAGGCCGCCCGCTGGAGCCTGTCTCCGCTGGGATTTGCAGGGCTGGCCTGGCTGGCTGGCATGGTGGCCACGGTGGTTCAGTACGTGTGGGCCCGAAGCGGTGTGGCCGAGGCGTTGCCCGCCAGCACCCTGCACCTGGCGGTGATGGCACCCTGGCAGCTGGCCCTGCTGCTGGCAAGCTGGGGGTTGCTGAACGGGGGGTTGGCCGGACTGCTGCTGCTCAAACTGGTGGAAAAAATCCGGGAACTCAACACCGAAGACGACCTGACCGGCGCGCTGAACATGCGCTCCTTCATGGCTTTGCTCAACGCCGAACGTGACCGCCTGCGCCGCACGCCCCAGCCTCAGGCCTTGGTGGTGTTTGAAATCGACCAATTCCATGCATTGAACAAGCAACTGGGGTTTGCCGCTGGCGATGCCGCCTTGCGTCACGTCACCGGGGTGCTGGGGCGTGGGCTGCGCAAGACCGACCGCTTGGGCCGTTCGCTCAACGCCGAGTTGATGATGTTTCTGCCCGCCACCCCTGCCATGGGGGCCATGCTGGTGGCCGAGCGCACGCAGGCGGCGGTCAAAGCCAACCCACTGCTGTGGAAAGGGCAATCGGTCAACCTGACGCTGAGCATTGGCGTGGGGGTGCGCGAGGACAGCGACATGCCCTCGGAAACCTTGCTCGACTTCTGCAGCCAGGCGGTGCGCCGTGCGCAGCGTGAAGGCGGCGGACGCATCCGGATGGCCCAATACGACACCTTGACGCCTGACATTCCCCTGCCCGGACCCGTGGGCGACGCCCCGGTCAGCCGCTGAATTCCCTGCCCTCCATGATTCCCATCAAGACCGAATCCGCCTGGCGCGGCACCGCCGACTGTCGCAATTGCGGGATCCGGGACATGGTGCTGTTTGCCGATCTCAGGGAAGAAGACTTTGCCCTCATCCATTCGCCCATTGACGATCTGGAGTTCAACCCCGGTGACTGCCTGCAGCGCATGGGGCACCCGGCGGGCAGCCTGATGACCTTGCGCGTGGGCATGGTCAAGCTCGTGCGCAACATGCCCGACGGCCGTCAGCGCATCGTGCGGGTGCTGCGCCCGGGCGATGTGCTGGGGCTGGAAGCCTTGTTTTCCAGCACCTACGAAAGCGAGGCCGTGGCGCTGACGGGCGTGAAAGTCTGCCGCCTGCCGGTGGAGGTGATCAACCGCCTGAACCGCGAAACCCCGAGGCTGCACCAGCGCCTCATGGGCAAATGGCACCAGAGCCTGAAGGAGGCGGACGATTGGCTGGCCGAGCTCAATTTCGGGAATGCGCGACAGCGCCTGGCCGGGCTGGTGATGAAAATGCGGTCGCACGCGGCGGCGGGTGTGCTGGGTCAGTTGACCGGTGGGGACACCGATGTGGTCACCCTGTTTTCGCGTGAAGACATGGGCGCCATGCTCGACCTGAAGCTGGAGACCGTCAGCCGTACCCTCAGTGCCTTCGTCCGCGAGGGGCTGCTGGAGCCCACCGACCGACACGGTCGCACCTACCGCGTGCTGGACGTGGAGCGACTGGCCCATCCCAAAGGCTGAAGATCCGGGTAAACCCTGATTGGGCGGTATGTGGAATCCACATGCCAAACGGCCTTGCGTGCGCGCAGAATCGCGGCGTTCCAATGAACGAGGAGAAACGTGTGTTGGTGAAAAATCAGAAAGACTTTTTCGGCGGCCTGCTGTTCACGGCGGTGGGTGCTGCATTTGCCTACGGGGCCTCCACCTACCAGGTGGGCGATGCGGCCCGCATGGGTCCGGGCTACTTTCCGCTGCTGCTGGGGGTCATCCTGGCGCTGATGGGGTCGGTGGTCATGGTTCAGTCGGTGATCAAAGGCCACCCCGATGGCGACCCGATCGGCAAATGGGCCTTCAAACCCTTGCTGCTGGTGCTGGGGGCCAACGTGGTGTTCGGTGCCTTGCTGGTGGGCGTGCCCGCCATTGGCTTGCCCGGGTTTGGCCTGGTCATCGCCATTTTTGCGCTGGTCATCGTGGCCAGCTTCGCGGGTGAGACGTTCAACCTGAAGGAAGTGCTGGTGCTGGCCACCATCCTGTCGGTGGGCAGTTACCTGGCCTTTGTCAAACTGCTGGCCCTGCAGTTCCCGGTGTGGCCCAGCTTCATCACCGGCTGAAGAAACAAGAGAGCATTCCATGGAACTGTTTGACAACCTCGCGCTGGGTTTCGGCGTGGCCTTCACAGGCCAGAATCTGATGTACGCCTTCATCGGGTGCCTGCTGGGGACGCTGATTGGCGTGTTGCCCGGCATCGGCCCGGTGGCCACCATTGCCATGCTGCTGCCTGCCACCTACGCGCTGCCGCCCGTGGCCGCGTTGATCATGCTGGCTGGCATTTATTACGGGGCGCAGTACGGCGGTTCGACCACCGCCATCCTGGTGAACCTGCCGGGGGAATCGTCGTCGGTGGTGACGGTGATCGACGGCTACCAGATGGCCCGCAGAGGCCGTGCCGGTCCCGCTCTGGCCGCTGCCGGCCTGGGTTCGTTTTTTGCCGGTTGTGTGGGCACGCTCATCCTGGCCGCGTTTGCCGCTCCCTTGACCGAGGTGGCGTTCAAGTTCGGCCCGGCCGAGTATTTCTCGCTCATGATCCTGGGCCTGATCGGTGCGGTGGTGCTGGCCTCTGGCTCGCTGCTGAAAGCGCTGGCCATGATCGTGCTGGGGCTGCTGCTGGGCATGGTGGGCACCGATGTGAACTCGGGTGTGCCCCGCTTCACCTTCGACATCCCCGAACTGTCTGACGGCATCAACTTCGTGGTCATTGCCATGGGGGTGTTCGGTTACGGCGAGATCATCAGCAACCTGGCGCAAGGCGAGGAAAAACGCGAGGTTTTCACCGGCAACGTGCAAGGCCTGTTCCCGACCAAGGAAGACTTCAAGAACATGGTGCCTGCGGTGCTGCGAGGCACGGCGCTGGGTTCGGCGCTGGGCATCCTGCCCGGTGGCGGGGCGCTGCTGTCGGCGTTTGCGGCCTACACCATCGAGAAAAAGACCAAACTCAAGCCCGGTGAAGTGCCGTTTGGCCAAGGCAACATCCGTGGTGTGGCCGCTCCCGAGTCGGCCAACAACGCCGGTTCGCAGACCTCGTTCATCCCGCTGCTGACGCTGGGCATTCCGCCCAACGCCGTGATGGCGCTGATGGTGGGGGCCATGACCATCCACAACATCCAGCCTGGCCCTCAGGTGATGACCAGCAACCCCGAACTCTTCTGGGGCCTGATCGCCTCCATGTGGATCGGCAACGCCATGCTCATCATCCTGAACCTGCCTTTGATCGGCATCTGGATCAAGCTGCTGACCGTGCCTTACCGCTGGCTCTTCCCGGCCATCGTGCTGTTCTGTGCCATCGGCGTGTATTCCACCAACAACAACACGTTCGACGTGTGGATGGTGGCGGCGTTCGGTGCCGTGGGTTACACCTTCATCAAGCTGGGGCTGGAGCCCGCGCCGCTGCTGCTGGGCTTCATTCTGGGCCCCATGATGGAAGAGAACCTGCGCCGTGCGCTGCTGCTGTCGCGCGGCGACTGGAGCGTGTTCGTCACCCGTCCCTTGTCGGCCACCCTGCTGGCGCTGGCGGTGGTGTTGTTGGTCGTTGTCATGTTGCCTTCCGTCAAGAGCAAGCGCGAAGAGGCGTTTGTGGAAGACTGACGCACCGCCCACGCACCCTGCCACGGTGCGCAGCCTGTCCCCCAAGCGGGCACCCCAACGGCACCTTTCCAGGTGCCGTTTTTCGTTGGAGCCCGTGCCCGCTGTCACCTTCCACAACCCCTACAGGAGCCGCTCATGTCACTTGCCTCCGCCATCCAGACGCCCAACCCCTACCGCAGCGTGCGCCTGCCGGTGTTCGCGCGCAACGTGGTGTCCACCTCGCACCCGCTGGCGGCGCAGGCGGGCCTGCACATGCTGCGCAGCGGCGGCAACGCGGTGGACGCGGCCATTGCCACCGCCGCCGTGATGACGGTGGTGGAACCCGTGAGCAACGGCCTGGGCAGCGACGCCTTTGCACTGGTGTGGGCCGGAGGTGAACTGCACGGGCTCAACGCCTCGGGCCGCGCCCCGCAGGCCTGGACGCCGGGCTATTTCGCGGGCAAATACGGCGATGGCGCCACCGCCCCACCCAAACGCGGCATTGACAGCGTGACCGTGCCCGGCGCGGTCAGCGGCTGGGTGGCCCTGAGCGAGCGATTCGGCAAGCTGCCGTTTGGCGACCTGATGCAGCCCGCCATTGAGGTGGCCGAGCGCGGTTACGCCGTGCCCCCCGTGGTGCAGGGCAAGTGGGCGGCGGTGGTGAGTGAGCTGGGCGGCCAGCCGGGCTTTGCCCAGGCCTTCTTGCCCAAGGGCCGAGCGCCCATGGTGGGGGAATTGTGGTCTTTTCGGGCTGCAGCGCTTGCCCTGAAAGCGATAGCAGCTACCAAGGGTGAAGCGTTTTACCGGGGTGAAATTGCCCAGGCGCTGGCCCGGTTTGCCGCGCAGCACGGCGGTGCACTGACCGAGGCCGACCTGGCCGCCCATGCCCCCGAGTGGGTGCAGCCCATCGGCCAAGGCTACCGGGGCCACACCCTGCACGAAATCCCACCCAACGGCCAGGGCATTGCCGCATTGATGGCGGTGGGGCTGTTGCAGCACTTCGACGTGGCAGCACTGCCGGTGGACGGCGTGGCGGCGCAGCACCTGCAAATCGAGGCCATGAAGCTCGCCTTTGCCGATGCCTACCGCTTCGTGGCCGAACCCGCCGCCATGCAGGTGTCGGTGGACGAGCTGCTGTCTCCGGACTACCTGGCCCAGCGCGCCAAACTCATCGACCCCCACCGCGCCCAGGCCCCGCAGGCTGGCACGCCGAACGACCCGCACCGCCGGGGCGGCACCATTTACCTGACCGCCGCCGACGAGAGCGGGATGATGGTCAGCTTCATCCAGAGCAATTACATGGGCTTTGGCTCGGGCTGCGTGGAGCCCACGTTTGGCATCAGCCTGCAAAACCGGGGGCACGGGTTTGCGCTGCCTGCTGCGTTTGCCGGGGGCCAAGGCAACCCGGCCAACGTGGTGGAGCCCGGCAAACGGCCGTTTCACACCATCATCCCGGCTTTCCTCACCCGGCCTGGCGCGGGGGGCGGGCTGGAGCCGGTGATGGCCTTTGGCGTGATGGGCGCGAACATGCAGCCGCAAGGCCACCTGCAAACCCTGGTGCGCTTGCTCGACCACGGGCAAAGCCTTCAAGCCGCGTGCGACGCGCCGCGCTGGCGCTTCAACACCGGCCTGTCCATCAACGTGGAAGCGGGCATGCACCCCGACACCGTGGCCGGGCTGCAAGCCCTGGGCCACCGGGTGGATGTGATTCAGGACAGCTACCAGGACTTTGGCGCGGGCCAGTTCATCTGGCGCTTGGGCGATCCTGGCGTGGAGGGCCACATGGCCGCCAGTGACCCCCGCCGCGACGGGTTGGCCGCGGGCTGGTGAGGTGTGAGGTCGCGCTCGAATTCAAAGGAAAATATGCCAAAAGCGCAAGACAGTGCTGCGGTGGCAGCTCGAAAAAACGCAGTGATTGGCTTGGCCCTGGCCGCCGCCGGTTCCATCGCTTTCAGCGGCAAGGCCATCATCGTCAAGCTGGCCTACCGGCACGGCGTGGACGCGGTCACGCTGCTCATGTACCGCATGCTGTTCGCCTTGCCCATGTTCCTGGCCATGGCCTGGTGGGCCAGCCGGGGCAAACCGGCGCTGGGGCGGCGCGACTGGCTCGGCGTGCTGGGCCTGGGGTTCAGCGGCTATTACCTGGCCAGCTTTCTGGACTTCTGGGGCCTGCAACACATCAGTGCCAGCCTGGAGCGGCTCATTCTGTATCTCAACCCCACCCTGGTGCTGCTGCTGGGCTGGGGCCTGTATGGGCGGCGCATCGGTACCCAGCAAGCCGGTGCCATGGCGCTGAGCTACGCCGGGGTGCTGGTGGTGTTTGGCCACGAGGTCCGGTTCGACGGCAGCAGCACCCTGCTGGGCGGGCTGCTGGTGTTTGCCAGTGCCATCAGTTACGCCATCTACCTGGTCTACAGCGGGGAAATGGTCAAGCGCCTGGGGTCGCTGCGCCTGGTCGGCCTGGCCACCACCGTGGCCTGTGTGCTGTGCATGGCGCAGTTTGTGTGGCTGCGCCCGCTGGCGGCGGCGGTGGTCGCTCCCGAGGTGGTGTGGCTGTCGGTGCTCAACGCCGTGGCCTGCACCGCCGCGCCAGTGCTGATGGTGATGATGGCCATCGAGCGCATCGGCTCCGGCCTGACGGCGCAAACCGGCATGATCGGCCCCATGTCCACCATCACCATGGGGGTGGTGCTGTTGGGCGAACCGTTCAATGGTTGGGTGCTGGTGGGCACCGTGCTGGTGATGGGTGGCGTGTTCTGGGTCAGCCGGGCCAAGGTCTGAGCGGCCTTTTTTCTTTCAAAAGGGGTGACACATGGATCTGGGTTTGCAAGGGAAATGGGCGCTGGTCTGCGGCGCCAGCAAAGGGCTGGGCCTGGGCTGTGCGCAGGCACTGGCCGCCGAGGGTGTGAACGTGGTGATGGTGGCCCGTGGGGCCGAGGTGTTGCAGGCGGCTGCTGAAAATATCAGAGCTGCTACCGCAAGACAGGCAAGCGTTGGAGGCCAAAAAGGCTTTGAAATCAAAGTCATCGCCGTGGCCGCCGACATCACCACGCCCGAGGGCCGCGCCGCCGCCCTGGGCGTGGCCGGTGGCCCGGGCACCGCGTTCGACATCGTGGTCACCAACGCAGGCGGCCCACCTCCCGGCGACTTCCGCGACTGGGAGCGCGACGCGTGGCTCAAAGCCATCGACGCCAACATGCTCACCCCCATCGAACTCATCAAAGCCACGGTGGACGGCATGGCCGCGCGCGGGTTTGGCCGCATCGTCAACATCACCAGCAGCGCGGTGAAAGCGCCCATCGACATCCTGGGCCTGAGCAATGGTGCCCGCAGCGGCCTGACCGGGTTCGTGGCCGGCGTGGCCCGCAACCCGACGCTGGCGGCCAAGGGCGTGACGCTGAACAACCTGCTGCCCGGCAAGTTCGACACCGACCGCATCAAAACCACCATCGCCGGGGCCGCCCAGAAGCAGGGCAAAACGGTGGACGAGGTGCGCGCCGCACAGATTGCCCAGATCCCGGCCCAGCGCTTTGGCACCCCGCAGGAATTCGGCCAGATCTGTGCGTTTCTGTGCAGCGTGCAGGCGGGTTACATCACGGGACAGAACGTGCTGGCCGACGGGGGGGCGTTTGCCGGGACGTTCTGAGGGCGATTACCTGCGAGAGCTCACCACAATGCCGCCCACGATCAGTGCGAACGCCACCGCGTGGTAAACCTTGGGCAGTTCACCCAGGATGGCGGCTGACAGCACGGCGGCGAACAAGGGCGTGAGGTTCACGAAAAAGCCCGCCACCTGTGGCCCGGCCTGGGCCACGCCGGTGCCCCAGCAGTAGTAGGCCAGAACCGAAGGGCCCACGGCCACGTAGAGCAGGGCCGCCAGGAAGGGCCAGCCCCAGTCGATGTGCAGGCCAGGCACCACCGTCCATTCGACGCCGGCGAACAGGCCGGACCACAGCAGACCGGGCACGACCTGCGCCATCAGCCACGCCGACCAGTTGCCCCGCAGTTCGGTGGGGTCGGGCTGGTGCTTCGGGGGGCGGATGAGCAGCCAGCTGTAGAGGCTCCACGCGGCGGTGGCCAGCAGCATGAGCATGTCGCCCGCCACCAGGCGCAGTGACAGCAGCTGTGTCCAGTCGCCTCGCGTGAGCACGGTCAACACCCCGGCGGTGGACAAGGTCACGCCCATCCACTGGGCGCGGGAGATGGAGGCCCCGAAGAACAGCCTGCCCAGCCCCAGCATGAAGATGGGCATGCTGGAGCCCACCAGCGTCACGTTCAGGGGGGTGGAGGTTTTCAGGGCGGCGTATTGCAAGGCGTTGTAGCTGCCCATGCCCAGCAGGCCCAGCACGGCCATGCGCCGCCAGTGGGTCCACAGGGGGCTGTCAAGCCGCAGCACCCAGCCCGCCAGGGGCCACAGCAGGGCCAGCACCAGGGCCCAGCGCAGCAGGTTGAAGGTGATGGGCGGCACGGTGTGGCTCATCAGCCGGCCCACCACGGCGTTGCCAGCCCACAGCAGGGGGGGCAGGGAGAGGAGCAGGGCGGTGCGGGGGGTGAGGT
>Ga0209066_10000307_pt1 | contig 73302 bp, 85 predicted proteins | sample All_14_2_FD_187198 | JGI IMG/M metagenome (GOLD analysis project Ga0209066, IMG submission 187198) | Freshwater microbial communities in response to fracking from Pennsylvania, USA - Allegheny Zone_MetaG_DW_15 (SPAdes) (version 2) ...
GTACAGGAAAAGCTGCCGGAGCGTATGGTAGTGATACTAGGTTTACTGAAAAAGCCAGTATCACTAGACAGAAAGTGGCTTTAAGCCCTGCCAGTAAGCGTAAGAAGTCGCCCAAACAAGTAACCTCAGCATTAACTAAAGCCCCTAAAGCTGAAGGTAAGTCCACCTCGTTAGCTGGGTTACAGCAAATACTGGACACTTCTCTTGCAGAGAAGATTAGACAAAACATGGGTACCGGAGCTAGTAAGAATGTTCTTAACTATAGAACTGGTAGGCTGGCTGAATCTGCAAAAGTTGAGCGACTATCCCAAGGTCGCTCAGGTATGATCACTGCATACTATACTTACATGAAGTATCCTTATGCCACATTCTCAGAAGGCGGCGTGCAGCAGTACCCTAATACCAGAGACCCTAAGTTGCTGATTACTAAGTCCATTAAAGAATTAATGTCAGCTAAAGTGGCTGCTAGAATGAGAGCAGTATTGGTATGAGCAAACGTACAAGTATAATTAAAGCCTTAGCTGAAAAGTTAAAGACAATAGATGGAACTGCTCCTTACGGTAACAACTTATACGGTAACGCGTACGCCAAGTTGAAGTTTTGGGACGAAGTACAGGACTTCCCTGCCGTCTACATGTCAGCAGGTAGTGAGCATCGTGAGTACTTACCAGGAGACTTTACCTGGGCCTTTTTAGGTATATCAATTAAGGTATATTGTAAGGGCGAGGACTCTCAAGAAGAGTTAGAAACGTTACTAGAGGATATTGAGACCTGCATTGATGCTAACCGGGTGTTGGTGTACGATGTTGATAAAGGCCTTGAAACCACAGAGATTCTTGTTCACTCTATAACGACCGATGAGGGCCTACTAGCTCCTTATGCTGTAGGTGAGATAAACATACAGGTGCGGTATGCCTTGTAATAACTAGAGTATGTACTTTAGTGCACCTATTACTGAAATACGCCTATAAATCAAAAAGGATAGATTATGGCATTAAACTTAGTACGCAATAGTAAAGTATTCTTTACTACTAACGTAGATACCGCAGCTAACGGGTATCGAGTAAAAACAACTGGCTTCACGCCAACTAACACTTTCGAAATTCAAGTTCTTGACGGTCTTTCGTTCTCGCAGAATACTAATGCTGATACAGTAACTGTATCCGAAGCTGGTGATACGCCTGTTCGTGGTCAGCGATCGTTCAATACATCGCTAGCACCTGTAGACTTCTCGTTCTCGAACTACATTCGCCCGTATAACACTGGTTCTGCTATTACTGCTGAAGAGTCAGTACTGTGGAACGCGCTATTAACCGATGCTGAAATCAGTACAGCAAATACTATTACCCTAGGTGGTACTGTATCATCTGCTGCTTACGCTTTTGCTAACGGCACTGGTACGCTGACCATTACTGGTACAGCAATGACTTATGTCGGTGCTGCTGCTGGTGATACTGTAGTAGTTACTGGTCTAACTGGCGCTCCGGCGGCTGATCTGCCATTCATTAATGCTCCAGCGCTAATTAAGACTATTTCCGCAACGTCCATCACTTTAGAGTATGTTAATCCTAAGCCTGGTACTATCACCGGTATCACTATTGGTGGTGTTAAGTTCCACAAGAGTGCATGGGCTCCGGTAAATACCTCTTACTCTCTAGTTTCTGCAGCGGGCTCTAACAAGCACCAGCTACAAAAATTCGGTCTGCTAATCGTTGTTGACCAAGTGGTTTACGCTATTGACAACTGTGCTCTAGGTCAGGTAACTATCGACTTCGGTCTTGACGCTATCGCTACTGCTGCATGGACTGGTCAAGGTACTACGATGCGTGAAGTTGCTACAGCAGCTACAGCTTCTGCTGGTACTTTCGGTGGCGGTACGCTAACTGGTACATACACACAGAAGAACACCGCAGCAGCATATATCACTAATAAGCTATCCACCGTTTCTCTAAGCCTAGTTAATAGCCTTAAGAACTCGGCAGGTGCTACAGTCGCAGCAGCCGGTACATCGTACGCTCTAGCCATCACAGGCGGAAGCATTACTATTAACAACAATATCACGTATATTACACCAGCTAACCTGGGCGTTGTTAATACTCCTGTTACGTACTACACAGGTACACGCGCTATTACTGGGACCCTAAATGCCTACCTGAAAACCGGCTCTGGCGTACAAAGTACTGGCCAATTGCTTGCTGACATGCTTTCCGCAGCTGCAAGTAGCGTTGAACCAATGGCTGCTCTATCGATCTCCGTAGGCGGCGGTGCTAACCCAATTAAAGCAGTTATCGAAATGCCTGCCGTTACGTTAAGCATTCCATCAGTTGACGTTCAGCAAGTTGTATCTACAGCCATTAACTTCACCGCACAGTCTAGCGTTCCTAGCAACGTGGCAGATGGTACTGTTTACGACCTGTCAGAAATTAACGACGTTACTGTTAAGTACTTCGCTTAATATGTTTCAAGGGGGAGGGATGATCTCCTCCCCTGCTTTTTACTCCATAAAATAATTATTAAAGGACTATATATGTCTACTATTTCCCTAAAGAGTCTGCTTGTTCCTTCAAAGAACGTTGACGTTGAGTATCCTGGTATGCCGGGCCTTAAGGTGTCCGTGTCATTCCTTTCGCGCGAGACTTTACAGTCGATTCGTAAAAAGGCGTCGAAGACCAGCTTTAAGAATCGTCAACCTATCGAGGAAGTGGATGATGAGCTGTTCCTTAGCTTGTACGTTAAGGCTTGCGTGCGCGGCTGGACAGGTCTGACACTAGCTTACTTAGAGCGTTTAGCTCCTGTAGATGTTAGCGGCCAAGACTTGACAACAGAACTTGAGTACAGCGAAGAAAACGCATTGTACCTGATGAAGAATTCAACCGAGTTCGACTCGTTTATTAGCGAAAAGGTCACAGATCTGGGAAACTTTTCGACGAGCAAGCAAGCGAGCTAAGGTCTAAAATCACTAAACATATGCAGGACTCTAGCGTTGGTATGACGCAGGAGTCCTACTATGAGATGTGTGAAGCGTTAGGTACGGAACCCGACCCGGAAGAAGTGCCTGTAGCTTTATCGGACTTTCCGATGCTTGTGCAGCAATGCTTTACCATATATAGAATACTCCCAGACATTTGGGATACCTTTAATGGTGTATACCTTTCCAAAGATTTCAATATAGTATTTAACCTATTTAGCCTATACTATATAGACCCAGAGGAAGCACTAATGGCTTTAGACATACTTCAGCAGATAGATGCTGAGCGTGCTCGTGCCATAAGCGAGAAGCAGAAACAAAAAAGCTCTAGCACATAATGTGTTAGAGCTTTTTTTATGTCCATAAATTTTACAATTGACATAAATTTGCTCCTGTGTTATAATCGTTGAAAGTAAAAGTTTATCCGTATATCGACGGATTACTAATACTATTACTACTAGGAGAACTAATGGCTACTAATACCATTAAAGTAGGCGTTAATGTAACTGATAATGGTAGTACATCCAAAGTAATTAAAGATGTAGATCAGTTAAACGCTAAATTAAAAGATGCCAAAGCTTCCGCCGGCGAGCTTGGCGGCTCCGTAAGTTCAAGAAAGTTAGCTGCAAAAGCCACGTCTGTACCTTTAAAGGATAGAGACTATAATGTAGAACGATCTGTTGGCGCCGGTACCGGTGCTGCAGGCCGCGACTTCGCTAAGCAGGCCCAAGGTCTTGGCGGCATCGTTCGACTGTACGCGGCTGTAGCGGCTAACGTATTCGCTGTAACTGCTGCTTATAATGCGCTTTCAGATGCGGCAGCTAAGTCGCGTATGATCCAGGCTTCGGAACTTATGAGTAAGAGAGTAGGCTCTAGCATGATGAGCCTAGCTAAAAACATTCAAACAGCTACAGGCTACGCTGTAAGCTTAGAAGAAGCACTACAGTTCGGTAACTTAGGTACGAGCGTAGGGTTAGCTACTTCACAGATTGAAAACCTTGTAAAGATTGCGAAAGGTGCAGCTAATGCATTAGGTCGCGACGCTACAGACTCTATTAGACGTATCATTCAAGGTACTGCTAAGCAAGAACAAGAAATTCTAGACGAACTAGGTATCTTCGTTAAAGCCAAAGATGCTTACGACGAGTACGCCAAGAAAATTGGTCGTATCGGCGGCGGTGATGCACTAAGTGCAGCTGAAAAGGTTGTAGCCTTCTCCATGGCCGTAGAAAAAGCAGGAGCTAAATGGAAAGAGTTCTCAGAAGTTGAGGATCCGTTTAGCGAATTTGCTGCTAAGGGTAAGGAAGCTATCTTCGGGATTTTAGAGGCAGTAAACAAAGTGTTTGTGCCTATCCTTAAGTTTATTACGGATAGCTCTGATGCTATTACGGCACTATCTCTACTTATTGCTACACAGCTTACTCAGAGAACACTACCTCAATTAGGTGCTGCGTTTAAAGAGGCTCTAACGTTTAAGTCACTGGAAACTGAAGCTAAGGCCGCCAGAGGCTTTAAGGTTCTGACAGACGCTTTTGAAGCATCAAACAAGGAACTAGCTGTTCTAGCGAAAAAGCGCGACGACTTGCTAAAGGACTCTTCCGACCCTAAGTCTAGATCAATCATTGAAACTGCACCACTACTAGGCGGATCATTAACGCGAGTAACTACAGGCGTATTCGGTACTGCAAAGAACCCTAAAGATCTAGAGAAGTACCAGTCAGAATTAGATGTGCAGAAAGCTGTAGAGGCGTCTTTAAAGAAACAGGTTAAGGATGCTTCTGACAAAGAGGCTACGCTGCAGAAGATAGTTGGCTGGGGTGTACTAGAGAAGCAGTCTACATTAGATAATTTAGTTCTTACTAATCAAGCTAAAGACGCTAGTGCTATAATGTATAACAATGCGCAAATGGAAGTAGCGAAGAAGCGAGAGCTCGTTGCCGTTACTACTGAGCATACGGCAAAGCTAGGTACCCAGCTCGTGTTAGAGAAAGATATAGCTAGCATTAATGCAGCCCGTGCAGGTGGCACTATGACCTCGCTCGCTGAAGGTAGCGGTCGATTTGCTAAGGCAATGAACTCAGTTAACACTACATGGGGTGCTTTTAAGGCAGGACTTTCTTCAAGTGCCGCTGTATCCGAGCAGTTCGCTACAAAAATGCAGGGCGGCCTGGTCAACAGTGTAAAAGGATTCGTTAGTGTAATCGGTAGTACAGGGACCGTAATGGCGACTGCCGCTACTGGTCTTACTGGATTCGGTGCTGCAGCTGCAAGAACTGGTGCACTTATCGGTGTGGTTGGCGCTACAATATCTACTGCTTTGAGTGCAGCACTTGGTCCTATAATGCTACTATGGACAGCTTGGGAGCTTTTCGGTGATAAACTACTTGGACTTATCCCTGGATACACGGCCAATAAGAAAGCACTAGAAGAGTCTACTAAGGCAGCAGATAGTGCTATATCAAGTGGTAAAGCTTTTGTCGGTGCACTTAATAGTATTAGAGAAGAGCAGGCTCGTGGATTTAGTACGTCCCAAGAATACAATGCATCTATAGCCAGAGAGTCAACTCTTTTAGCTAATAGGTCCGCGGTTCTACTACAGGAAGCCGCAGCACTTAAAGAGAATCGTGAAGCTAAGCTAGCTTTCGAAGCAGCACAGGCGAACAAGAAGCGGTTTGAAGACCTATCAGAAGCGGGACAAGCTGCAGAACTATGGAACATGCGTTGGAAGGCAGCTAAATCCGGTTCTGACGCAGAACGTGTACTAATTAGTAATATTATCTATAGCTACAACGCCCTTGATAAGGCTATGCAGCTTAAAAATGCTGACGCAATTAGTAGCGCTACTGAAGGATTGAAGCGCTACGAGGCGGCACTGAACAACCTATACGCTACACAGAACGCAGCAGAGGCTAAGCTAATTGAGCCATGGACTTCTTTGCAAGGTGCAATCGACGAAGCTACTAAGGCCTTAGACGCGCAGAGCTTAAAAGACCTGAAGTTCCCCGGATTAGATAAGTTAAAAGACCCGGCACTTAATAAATCTATGGGTACCTTTATACTGCAGGCGAGAGAGATTGGTAGTATAAAGTCGCAAGGGGAAGTGCTGAACCTGGCCACGGCACTTGAGAAAGCTGACGATGCTGCGCTTAAGGCAGGAGCTAAGACAGCTATATTCACCGCTGTAATAGCCAAACTTAAAGCAGTAGCTACTATGCCCGCAGATCAGATATCTAAGGGCATGCGGGATATACAGGCAGAAGTAGAGGGCTTAAGTAAGTCTCTAATGTCAGTATTTACTAGCTCTACACTAAACCAGCAGGCCATTAAAGGTAGTGCTGGTAAGGTACGCGAGTATAGTAATTCGGCAAAAATTGCGCTAAACGAGATGCGCTCCGAAATAGACGCGGCTGCCAGAGGCATTAAAGTACTGGATACTAATATATCTAATACTGCCGCTATAGACGCTAGAAACGTTGCTATACGTGGGTATGCGTCCGATACTGAAATCGCTACCAAACTATCTAATGCCTTAACAAGAGCTAATAACGAGCAGACTTTATCTATTTTACGTGCAAAGGAAGCATACCAGAAGGTAGCTCGTAAGAATTCGGCCAGCAAAGAGGAGAAAGCTGAAGCTGCAAAGACTATGAATAGAGCTATTGATGACGCTGATGATCAAGCAGATTCGTCTATGGCCGCCGCAAGAATAGCTAATGCCACGGAAAAAGAAAACGCAGCACTAGCATTGATTCGTATAGAGTACGAAACTAAGGCTAGACTACAGGAAAAGTCTTTAGCTAGCAATAGTGCCGAGCTACAGATAGAAATTGCTAAGCTAGACGCCATAAAGGCTAGGGGTGTGCTGGACGAGCGCCAATCTGTAATGCAGGATGCGTACATAGAGAAGCGCAGAGCTGAATTAGCCTTTAGTGCTGAAGAATCAAAGTTAGACTTTGACCGACAGAAGGCCTTAGCTGAGCTAGCTGTACGAGCTAAATCCCCTGGAGCTGACCCTGTTGCTGTAGCAGAAGCCGAGCAGCGTATAAACGCTGCGTACTATGATCGCCTAGCCCTAGCAGAAGCTAATAAGAGCGTAGCACTGCAGACTTTAGAGATTAGTACAGCACAGAAGTTAGAGGATGCTGGAAGAGCAGATATTCTAACTAGCATACAGAGTATCGGTACAGGCTTATCGTCCGTATTCGGTAGTCTTGGCGATTCTATGGGCGCAGCGCTTGAGAAATTCGCAATGTTCGGCATACAGGCCGACAAGAACGCTAGCGCGATCTCAGCTTACGGTGATGCTGCTAAAGAGGCGAATGAGCGTGCTAACGCCGCTGCCGAAACAGGCGATAATGACGAGTACTCTAAGCAAATAGATCTACGTAATAAGGCACTTAAAGACCAGGAAAAGCTACAGAAGAAGTCGGCTAAGGAAGAAATAGGTAATATGGCTACGGTTGCCGGAGCCACTAAGAAGCTATTCAAAGAGAAGACAGCGGCGCATAAAGCCCTGGCTGCTACTGAGAAGGTTCTTCACTTTGCTAAGTTAGCTATGACTATTCAAGAGATGGTGATGGATACAACCGCCACCGGAACTTCTATTGCAAACTCTGGTGCTAGAAGCGCCGCATCTGTTGCTGAAGCTGGCGTGGATGCTACGAAGGCCGTTATCAAAGCTATCTCTAGTATGCCATTCCCGCTAAACATCGCAGCAGGTGCCGCAACCGCCGCAGTTGTTTTTGCGCTATTAGCGTCGATTGGCGGCGGCGGTGGAAGTAAGCCTTCAGCACCTCCAGTGGTTACTTCTGAGCAGCACCAAGAAACTCAAGGTACTGGACAGGGCTGGGAGTACAACTCTAAGTCGAAGCAGTACGAAAAGGTTGACGTTGGGGGCGGAGTATTCGGGGATAACGAGGCTAAGGTTGATTCTATTAACCGCGCACTTGAAATCATTAGCGAAAACTCAGTGATGGGGCTATCGTACGATAACAAGATGCTACGTGCAATGGAAAAGATAGCTTCTAGTATCACTGGAGCAGCTGAGGCTATCTACGCAGTACCAGGTATTCGAAGTGGTAGAAACTTTGGTACTATGGCGGAAGAGACCTTCAAGGGTAACTGGACCTCTAAGGTACCTGTTGTCGGTAAGCTACTTGGTAGTATATTTGGAGGGGGTACCTCGGCCAAGGCTAGTATTGAAAGTGCAGGTATTCAGCTACGCGGTACTCTTGACCAGTTGGCTAATAATACATCTTCAGCTGTGCAGCAGTATAAAGATGTTATGGTTCAGTTCAAGAAGGATGGTGGCTGGTTCGGTAGCGATAAGAAGTGGACTGAGCGTAGACGTGAAACTGAGACTCTTGAATCTGGAATTACTTCTGCAATTTCTGACGTATTTAAGCAGTCTAAGGAGATGTTTACGGCCATGGCTAAGCAGGCCGGTATGGCTGCATCGACCGTAGAAAGTACCTTCGCTAACATGTCCGGGTCTATCGACATAGACCTTATGGGCTTAAAGGGCGAAGAAGTACTAACAGAGCTAAACGCTGCTATTGGTAGCAGACTAAACCTAGCTGCTGAGTCATTATTCTCTATGTTTGAGAAATACAGAGAGTTTGGCGAAGGTATGGTAGAGACTGTAGCTAGAGTTACTGATGCAAACGCTAAGGTATCTCAAGTAATTGAGAACGTTGGTAGTATTGGTACCGCGTCGCTACAGAAGCTATATGACGCAAGCGAGGCAATTGTAGATACCTTCGGGTCGCTAGAAAGCTTTATTGACAAGTCTAATTTCTTCGCAGAAAACTTTCTCGATGATGCCGCTAAATTGTTACCGTATCAGAAGGCTATAGCAAGAACTTTCGCAGACATTGGTATGGCAATACCTAAGTCTAAGAAGGAATTCGCTACACTTGTACAAAGTCTGAATCTTGCTAGTGAATCTGGTAGAGAGACCTACAGAGTATTGATGGATGTAGCACCTGCTTTCGATGAAGTAGCCAACAGCGCAGAAGATTCCTTAAAGAAACTGAAAGACGAGTTTGGTGATACTATCAGCAGTCTAACAGACTTCATTAAGAAGATAGCTGAGTTCAAGGCCAGCTTAGTACTAGGCGGGCAGTCAACACTAACCCCGGCTCAGAAGTATATCGAAGCGCGTAAGCAGTTCGATGAGACATATGCTAATCTAGCGTCTACCGATACAGCAGTAGCTAAGGCTGCCCGAGAAAAGTTTACTACTACAGCAAGTACATTCTTAGATACGTCAAGAGGGTTCTTTGCTTCTAGTGCTGCTTATACTGCTGACTTTGACACAGTAATGGCAAGACTAACCTCTGCTGAAGCTGAAGCAAAGACCGCGCTAACAGTGGCCGAACAGCAGCTAGCTGCACTTGAAATATCTAATAACTACTTAGGTAGTATTTCTTCGGGTATTTCGCAGATTGTAGCTTCTATCGGGCTATCGGGAGCACTTGGTACTATCCTACCTACGCAGGCAGCTGCTAACGGCGGGTACATGCAAGGTCTTACACTAGTCGGTGAAAAGGGTGCGGAAGTCGTAGACTTTAAGAGTCCTGGCAGAGTTTACTCAGCTAACCAGACCTCTGAGCTGTTTAGAAATATTCCGCAAGGTAATAACAACGCAGCGTTGGTACGTGAAGTTTCAGCACTTCGACAAGAAGTTGCAGGACTGCGTAATGACCAGCACAAGCAGACTGGCGATCTCATCATGAGTAACTATGACGCTAACAGACAGAATTCCGCAGAAATAACTACAGCAATTACAGACGCAAACGACGATGCAACTTGGTCAGAGAAAAACCTAGTTGCTATGAAATGAGATAGAGCCCTTCGGGGCTCTATTTTCAATAGTTAGTGTACTTACTATTGAAAATAGACTTAAGGAGTGGTAATGAATAATTATAACGAGTGGCTAAAGCGCCAAGATGTGGTGCGAGTACTTATCGCTCAAGTACAGGTAAGTATTGCTGGCGTACTGCAAACTAAGTACCTATCAACCGGCCCTGTTACGGTAGATAGCGTAGAATACCTACCGATCATAAGGGGCGGAATCGACATTTCATCTAGTATATCCCTAGAGTACACTAGTAGTATTTCGTTCGGAGATCTAGATATTATCAACTCGCATAGAGGGTATGACGAATGGTTTAACTATAACTGGACTAATAAGTCGTGTAAGCTATACTATGGCGAAGTCCCGGCTAGTCCTACTAACCAAAGTCTTACTGCCGACTACGAGTTGGTATTCGATGGAATAGTCGAGGACATTGACGCCAAATCAGCCAATGTGTTAAGCCTTAAGCTTCGTGATAAGCTAGAGAAGCTAAACTACCCGGTTACTGAAGCTTTATTAGGTAACTACTTTCATGGTGCAGTACTTAGCGATAGCGACCCTTCGTATACTAACCAATCTCGTGCGGTAGTTAAGCCCTTAGTATTTGGTGAAGTTAATAACATCACGCCGCTATTGACCGACCCTACACAGTTAGAGTACATGGTTTCGGCAGTAGCGGTGGAGAACATTATTGAAGTGCTCGATAACGGCGTACCTGTAGCGTTTCACACAGTAAAGAAAGCTACAGAAATCGGTGACATCCCTCCAGGCAGCTTCAGACTAGATTTTCAGCCAGTTGGTACTATAACTGCGTCCGTACAGGGTGTAGCTAAAACAATAGACTTTACTAATGCTACCCATTCCGATAGTTACACTAATACTATTGCAAATGCTATTGGCACTATACTAAAGTTCTACGGAAAACCTTTAGGGTATACTGAGATAGATGTACCTAGTTTCACTACTTTAGGTGCTGAGCCTATTGGTGTGTACCTCACTGACCGTACTAACTCGTTCGTACTGTGCTCCGAACTAGCAAAGAGTGCAAACTGCGTGCTAGCAGTTACTAGACAAGGCAAGGTAAAGTTAGTAGAGCTAGATGTACCTGTTACCGCTACTTACGCAGTACACGATGGCAACACTATCCTCAATAGTGTAAAGTTGGTAAGAAAGTCAGATGTACTTGCAGGCATTAAGTTAGGATACGCACGCAATTGGACTGTAATGGCTAATGTAGTGACAGGTATTCCTGAAGAACATAAAGATCTGCTTAGTACAGAATACCTGGAAATTTCGGTAAAAGATGATGTCGCTAAAGAGGCCTACAGTGTTACGACCGAGCCAGCACTGGTTCCTACGTACCTAATAAGCACTGCAGATGCTACATCCAACGCAAATTCCCGCTTGACTTTACGTAGCACATCGCGTAAAATAGTCGGTATGCAATGCACTTCCGAACTTCTGCACTTAGAGGTAGGGTCACCTATCCTAGTTAATATCAACAGATTCGGAATACCTACAAATACTGTTGGATTGGTACTGGCTACGAGGCTAGACTGGTTGAACGGCAAGATTGACCTAGAAATATTGGTATAATATGGCCCAATTACTAAATTACAGAAATGCACTATTACAGGCCGCAACGCAGCGTGTAATCGGCTCCGCCGTAGTTGTAACTAGCGGCGCGGCCACCTCGCTAAACGTACCTAAGGGGTCTAACACTACGATCCCTGGTACTATCACTCTTACGGCTTCTGTAACTAAGTTCGTATCGCCAGCCTACGCGTGGTACTACAAGAAATATGAAGACGCAGCGTTCACGTCAATTGCCGGACAGACACTACATACATTAGACGTTGTAGGTGATTCGGCATTTCTAACAGCTAACCTTACCACTAGTGCTGTACAGTACAAAGTGATTGTAACTGAAACTGGCGCCGCATATCCGAGCACTGCTGAGTACACAGTTACTATCCCTATTTTGCGTGACGGTACAGATAGTACGTTAGGGTTCTTAACTAATGACTCTGTAGCCGTACCGGCAAACGAGGTAGGTGTAGTGCCTGCCGATGCGTACAGCGCATTAACCTCTACACTAGTAATTTACCGTGGTACTGTTGACGACTCCGCAAACTGGAGTGCCGCTATTAGTGCGTACACACCAGGCATTACAGCTGCGCTAGTAAACGGTAAGACAATATCCATAACCAATATCACCTCCGAGTTTAACTCTGGTTATGTGGAAATAGAAGCTACAAGACAGAATTACGCTAATATCGTAAAGCGCTTAAGTATAGCTAAAGTTGCTACTGGTATTTCACCTACTATCTACTCTATTGAGCCGAACGTATACGCGATCGCAAAGAATCCAGACGGTACGTACAACCCTGCAGCGGTAACATTCTCTAGCTATAGCGTTACTGGTAATACGAAGACTGCCTACCTGGGCCTTATAAACATCTACCACAATGACTCGGCAACTCCAGCGTATGTCTCGCAAGCCCCAGAGGCAGTAAAGACGTATACTATACCAATCGGGATTAGTACGCTGCGTGTAGAGCTCCTATCGAATGGTTCTCCTTCCGCAGTACTAGACTCGCAGACTATACCTATTGCAGAAGCCGGATCTAGCTCAGTAGACATTATAGTTACTAACTCTACATTCGTAATCCCTGCCAACGCTAATAATGATGTATTAAGCTACATCAACTCCGGCACTAATATTACAGTACGTGAAGGTACCAACCCTTTAGTATACAGAAATAGCCTATTAGGGCAAGTGTCTAGCTTTACGGTAGGAACAGCTACTCTTAGCACCGGGTCTGGTATTACAGTTGGCTCCGTTAGCGCCGGCAGCGATGGTAGTACGGTAGCAACTATTTTGCAGCATTCTAACATGCTGCAAGCAATAGACAGTATTATCATTACATACCCTGTTACATACGTACGCGCAAACGGTTCACAGGCTACAGAATACGTAACTCAAAGTATTACTAAGGCCGTTCCCGGGTACCGCGGGTCTAGAAACGTGTACGGATCCGACCCTAGCTACACGGCTACATATGATTATGACGGAGTAGGTGTTACTGCTCCAGGTGCTGAAAGTTACGCTAAGAAGGCCGATGATCTAATATACGCAGCTACGCTTAATAGCTCGCCTAGAACTCCTATTGAAGGTGATACAGTAACCTTCAGTAATAACTCTAACTACGTATACACTATTACGTATAAGGCAAACACTAGTGCTTGGGAGCCCCCTGGTACAGTAATTGACGGCAGCTTGTTAGTTACTGGTAGTATTACTGCTGATAAGTTAGATACCCGTGAACTTACAATACGCGATGCATCTGGTAATATAGTGGTGCAAGCTGGTGCACCTATAGACTGGACTAAACTAGGTACTCCTAGCGCGAACCTTACGGGTCTAGGGTACACTGGTGCGTTAGACGCAACACGTAATGTATTCAGAGGAGCATGGTCTACTTCTACCGCATACGTTGCTGGCGACAGTATAACATATAATGGCTCTACATGGGCGGCAGTACTTGCACATACTTCTGTAAACGGTACTAATAACCCGCCAACACTGCCTACAATAAGTAATACTTGGTGGACGCTTGTCGCTGCCAAGGGCGATAGCGGGGTAAATGGCACGCGCACGGCCATTCTGGAGATGTACCAATGGGCGGCGAGCGCGCCAACCACGTTCCCCTCTGGCAGTTCGACCTACACATGGGCAACTGGCCAGTTCACTGCCCCGGCAACCGTCAACGGCTGGAGCCTAACGCCGCCCGCGCCCGTGGCTGGGCAAACATTGTGGGTGTGCCGAACCATCTTCGCTGACTCCTTGACATCTGCAACCAGTGCTATCGCATGGAGCGCAGCCACGGCAGTTGCCGCTGGCGGAAGCGGGGCTAGCGGTGTCAACGGCACGCGCACGGCCGTGCTTGAGCTATACCGCTGGTCGGCCTCCACGCCGACTACGTTTCCTTCTGGAAGCTCGACCTACACATGGACAACGGGCGCCTTTACGCCCCCCGCAACACTTAACAGTTGGGGCCTGACGCCAGGTGCGGCAGTTGCGGGCCAGACCCTTTGGGGATGTTCCGTCACCTATGCGGACACCGAAACATCAGCCACCAGCGCAGTGACATGGTCAGCAAGTACCGCTTATGCAGTTGGAGCAGCTGGGTCTAACGGTGTTGATGGATCGGCCGGTGCGAACGCTATTTCTGCGATCTTGTCCAACGAAGCTCACGTCTTCCCAGCTGCTAGCGACGGCACAGTTGCGACCTACGCGGGATCTGGCACTGAGGTGCGGGTGTTTGAGGGCGCGACCGCGCTGACCTATGACGGGGTTGGCACGTCAAACGGCACATGGACGGTGTCCTCGGCGGTCACGAACATCGTGCGTGGCACCCTGACCGACTCAGGGACGTTTTTGACTGTAGGTGCCCACTCAGGTGTGGCGGCAGGCACTGACACATCAGTGATTGTCTACACGATCACCGGAAAGACGGCGGTCGGCACACCCTTCACGATCACAAAGAACCAGACCTTCAGCAAATCGAAGGCCGGGGCGGCTGGGGCAACTGGCGCGGCAGGCTCAAACGCGACAGCCTATTGGCTTGTCACCAGCGCACCCGCTGTGCAGAAGTCGGTGGGCGGTGTCTACACGCCGTCCGTTGTCACGTACTCGTCCATGTCTGCCACGGGGACCGCCGCCCCCGCTGCATATGCTGGCCGGTTCATCATCGCAACCTCGACGGACGGCACTACCTACACAGACCAGTACACCTCCGCAGCAAACGAGTCATCCAAGGCATTCACGATCCCTGCGAACATCAAGACGGTGCGAGTGCGCGCCTACCTGGCAGGCGGCACGACCACTCTGCTTGATGAGCTGATCACCGCTGTGGTTTCTGATGGAGCCACGGGTGCGACTGGTGCGACGGGACGCTACGGTTTGAATTTTGCAGAAGCGAAGTCCATGTTCACTGACCCGACGTTTCAGGTCGGGAGCAACTCAGTAGGCTTGTACAACAACGCGGGCGGCGGGACGGTGACGCATACGCGGGAAGCTAGGCAAACAGACTCTCCATTTACTGACTCTGGTTTCAACATGAAGATTAGCAATACTGGGGCTGCCAGCCCTGGTATTGGCGGTTTCATCCACTCGTTTAACGGCAGAGCGAGCGCAGTATTTGTTCAGCGAATTGTCGCAAAGATTCCTGTCGGCTACACGATTGAGCAAGCCACCAACGCAATCGGAGATGGGGCCACTAACGAGTGGATCACTCCGCAGGCTGGTACTGGCAAGTTTGAGGAATACATCCTAGTTCGTCGTTGCGGCGCAACCGGCACGTTCAGCGGCTCAGGGCATATCTACTTGAACGGTGCTGCAGGCTCTGCTGGCGCTCCAGTCAACTGGTACGTTGCGTATGCTGCGACTTACGACTTCACAGCCGTGGGCTTTGGAGCCGTCACGGCTGTGTTGTCGAATGAGACACACACCATTCCAACTGACAGTGCAGGCAACAACGGCAACTTCACAGGTAGTGCCACAACGGTGACGATCTACAACGGCACGACAGACGACTCGGCCAATTGGACTGTCGCGGCAACCCCGATTGCTGGAGTGACTGGCTCTCTGGTCGGTAAGACCTACACGGTCACTGCGATGACTGTGGACACAGGTTATGTGGACCTGGTTGCATCTCGTTCCGGATACGCAAGCGTGACCAAGCGGTTCACGCTTGCTAAGTCAAAGGCAGGTGCAACAGGTGCTTCCGGCGCTACAGGTGCTGCTGGTGCTCAAGGGCCCTCAGTCGTTGTGACACCAGATCGCGTGACCACCTTCACAGCTACAGACGGTACTCTTGACGCATCGCAGGCAAACATCGTCTTCACAGCCGCTGTCTCTGGCGTTGCAAGCCCTACCTATGTGTGGTCCTTCTCAGGCTTCCAGACAGCACCCACCAACTCAGGTACGTCAACTCAGACGATTACTGCCGCCCAGTTCGGAACAGCGAAGTCGGCCATCGTGACCTGCACAGTCAGCGGCACGTATACAGACAAGGTGACCATTGTTCGCCTTGAGAAAAGTACGGCTGCCGCTGGGGCTACTGTAGGGGCTACATGGGGCACGAATATCTCAGGGCAGCCTGCTAACAGTATCATCTATAACAGTTCCGTAACACTGGCTGCAGACGGCACTCTTAACGGCGCTGGTGGCGGGCAGGTCACACTCCCTGGCATGGGACTGTCCAGTTATAGAGTTGTTGCGGCTGGCTACACCGCCACAAACAAACCCACCGGCGCAGGCCTCTACGACGCCAAGACTGGTGGGCTTCTCGTCGGTCTTGCGTCCATGTATCGGGTGGTGAAGATTCACAGGACTACCGGTGTGCTGACCAACGTTGGTGGTTGGAATGTGTTGGCTGGCGGTACAAACTCTGCGGATATGGCGGCTGCACTGAATGCCATCGGCAATGACCATATCGTCGTTGTATTCACGAACGATGAGCCAGCAGGCAATCGCCTTACTGGCGGGTTGCCCGCTGCAATGTACCGCTGTGGAGCAAGTCGTGGAGTGTTCGGCTCGTCGTCATTCCAGGGGAGAAGTGCCTACGCCCTGATCGGCATTGCCGGGTGCGGGGAAGGCAACGGGGCTGAGTTCTACCAGGGCGAAATCTACGGGGACGCGAACGCATGGATTGACGCTTCGTTTTCCATCATTGGCGGAAACCTTGTCGGTGTCTCGGGAAGCTATACACCGAGAACATTGACTGACTACGGCTACACAGGGGCATTAGACGCCAATAATACCTACGTCGATGCAAACGGTGCAATTCAGGGCGTAAGCAGCGGAAGCGGTACCGCAGTGAATAACGCATTCTTAGATACGTTGACATTCACTACGACAAACGTCACTGTTTCAGGTAACACTTTCAAGAAGACGGGCGGCGTGCAGGGTCAGTGGGACGCACAAGCCTACACAAAGGAGAGTTACACGCTTGGAGCCTACGCATCGTTTAGTCCGGATCAGTCTACTGGAAATAGTATGGCAGGGTTGAACACTGACCCAGCTACGGATGCGAGCTACTCGTCCATTGACTATGCGGTGTACTTTGCCAACGGCACAGTCACGATCTATGAGTCGAATGTATCCCGTGGGAACTTTGGAACTTACGTTGCCGGGGACATTTTTGGCGTGACCTACGATGGTGTGAACGTCCGATACTATAAGAATGGTGGACTGCTACGAACAGTCGCAGCAACCATTTCTGCACCACTGTACTTTGACTCGTCCATTTACACTCTGAATAACTCCATCTCCAAGGTGAAGTTTGGGCCTATGTCGTCGAGCTCGTGGAGCAGTATCGGAGGGACTGGAAAACCTGCTGATAATGCCACCGTAGGTGCTCCAACAGGGACTTATGTAGGCGGTGTGCTCGCAGAAACAGTTGCAGGGAAAGCCGATGGTGCCTTACAAAAAGCAGGAGACGCCATTATCGGGCCAGTTACCTTCGCCACCAATGGGGGGATCCTCGCTGCTACGGATGCAGATAACGGCGTCTTTATGGGGCCGAATGGTTTAGTAGGTAAAAAGGCAGGAGTGAATACATTCGTTCTTGATGCTCAAGGACAACTTGGGATAGCCTCAGCCACTTCAGGTGCGCGTATGGAGATTAAGAATAACGTGATTAAGGTTTTCGATGCAAGTGGTGTGCTTCGCGTGCAGATTGGGGACTTGACAGTATGAGTTTTGGTATACAGACACGGAATAACTTAGGTACTCTATTGATTAGTCCAGATAGTAGAATAACTAGGGCAGTGTCCAGATTTAATATAGCCTTGACTATACGGGGGACTGTCTCAATAGTCGTCCCAGGTTATACTGATGACGGCACCTGGGCGTTTTTTACGGATGACTATGGTGCGGTGAGAAAATCAGTAAGTGGCAATACATTTACATTTACAGAACTTTTAGGTAAAGACACCGCACTTGTTTTAATAGTTTTTAGGTATTAATTATGCAAGGATTGACAGTATTAAATAGCTCAGGATTTAAACAAATTGATCAAGAGTTTACTAATCATGTTTTAATAGCACGAGGCACAGCTGTACTTCCAGCCGCCTATCTGCAGAATGGTAATCATGTAGTGTCTGCAACAGTAATACCGTTTCCTGCCGTATCTGAAATGCCTATGGTATTTGTAAGAACGCCAGATGGGGGCAGAGTAGTATTCGGTACATCTGGCCCCATCGCGTATAGCGAGCCAGCTATAAACAACGTAAAATGTTTTTGTCCGGATACTGCTTCAGCAGTTACTATAGAGTACTTGGTGTATTCCGCAGATACTAGTATTATTACCCCTGAGGGTACCCACGGTATTATAGTAAATAAGTCGGATGGGTCGAAATGTTTTGACAGTAGAATGACGTACCCAAACATAGTAATGTCCAGTACATACGTAATGAGTACGACTAATCCGGCGTTTGGCACTAATCTAATTTTTAATGTACCTGGTAACGGTAACCTATATTTTTTGCTCAATGCTACGGGGTACTTGGTTAATAGTTTTGGTGGCGGGTCTAACAGCAGATACTATAACTCTCAGCAAACGGTAAATAATAGCACGTATGAAATCAGTTGGACAAGATTAGTCGGGTCCTTCCCTGGAAGTATAGATAGAACTGGTAATTTATGCAGAGTCATGGCTATTAGAGTTGATTATTAAGATGGTAAAGAATTTATGAGTAACATTAGTAAGCTAGCGCAAGTAACTGAGTTAGGTAAGCCGCTTTGTGTGTTTGAGCCTTTTGAGGGATTGCCTTTTGGTAGCGGCGATATAGACTCAACTACAGGAATTAGATATATAACCGCTCCGCCAGATATTAGCGAGTATGTCTTACTTACAGAGTACTACTACTTACAGAATAGCTGGGTACATGTAGGCCTGCCTCCGTCTATGTGGCATACAGTGTCACCTCAGTCACTACAATGGGAGTTACCTAATCTAGCAGAGGCTAGGCTCTTTTACTTAGAATCCTTAAAAGCCAGCAGAGACACCAAAGAATTCAGCCCATTTACATACAACGGCATGACCTTTGACGGCGATCTTGACGCCAAGCGCCGCCTTAGCGTCCTGGTTTCTGCTGCTAAGTCTGCTATTGCTGCTGGCTACAGCTTCACCAAGGACTTCACGCTTGCTGACAACACCGTTGTCCAGCTCACTGCTGAAGACTTCATTGGCATTGAAATGGCAAAGCTCTGGCAGGTTGACGTTGCTTTCCAGGAGTATCGTCTGAAGAAGGCCGCGATCGAAGCAGCCGCAACTTTGGAAGAGCTTGAGGCCATCACTATTTAAGGAGTCAAATGGCAGCAAATAAATTGCGTATTCTATACGCCAACAAACTAAGCGCAGCAGTCGGAGGGGCAAGCCCCTCCAACCTGCTGAATGACTATAAATCCCAAACTAGCTCGGCTGACTCATTCACGTTAACCACTACAGCAGTCTCCGGACCGGTGGCAGTTATTGCTATGCTTGCAGAAGATACTACATCGGTAACGATGACAGTATCTGGAACGTCTAATGTGGAGTCTACTGTCTCACAGGTAACATCTACAGCTCCTGTAGGTTACGGTGGAGGTAAGTATATTGCTGTATACTTTAATCAGGCAGTGTCCGCAACTAGTTTCACAGTATCATTTAGTAAAGTTGTCAAAGTAGCTAGATTTATAGTAGGTAACTACTGGGAGCCTACGTATAGCGCACCTTTTGGTATGCAAGTAACATACGAAGATACTACCACTAATGACAGACTGCAAAGTGGTGACTTATACTCTAATTTAGGTCCGCGACATAAGGTACTAAGCTTTGAGCTTGAATACCTGAATGACGCAGATAAATTTAAGTTATTCGATATCATGAAGCTGATAGGCAAGTCTAAGCCTATTTTTGTATCTCTATTCCCGGAGTCTACCGACGAAGATAGGGAGCAGATGTACTCTATATACGGAAAGTTTCAGTCGATACCTACTATTAGCTACGCGATGTACACTAAGTATACATCTAGTGTACAGCTAGAGGAAATATAATGAAGTTCTTCGTACTTCAGCTAGCTATCTCAATAGACCAGCTGTTTAATGTATTATTAGGCGGATACGCTGATGAAACGCTAAGCTCCAGGGCTTGGCGAGCATACTACGATAAGAAGCCTTTTGGGCTGTTCTTTAAGCCGCTAATAGATGGGCTATTCTTTTTCGACAAAGACCACTGCTTCAATTCTTTCCTAAGCGAAAGGTTAGATAGACAGCAGCCGCCTGAAAACAGGAGTAAATACCAGCCTTAGGGCTGGTATTTTTTTATGTTGACACTACTTCCCTATAATGGTATAATATACAAAATTGGTGGTTACGTGTGTAATTACGCATCTTCTAATAAACTATGTCCAAACAGCTTGGGCAATAACCTTCGGATTTAAAGCATGTTGAACTCGATAAAGGCTAGTATAGCTCGCAGCCTGTTTAGATACAGTAGCGATATTACTATGTTATTAGGTATAACGGCAGCAGTTTTAGCCGGCGGATTTCTCTTCTATAATAACACGATAAATATTGGGTTAATTCAGCTTATGCCTCCTTGGGCGTGGGCTCTATTTTTTAGTATATATGGGCTACTGAAGCTCGTAGAGTCTTATAGGTGTCTACCACACTGTCTAGCTATATTTGTCAGTATATCTGGTATATGGTTGTGGTCATATTTGTTGGTATTATTTACTATAGTAGGTACGGCTCCCGTAAACTCTTTAATATTAATACCCCTAATTTGCGAGATATGGGCACTGACCAGCAGACTTTTTAATAACGGATGTAAGGTGTAAGTTATGGATTTCTCATCCGTACAGATAGCCGAAACAAGCGGCTTAGTAGCTGGCGCTTTAGTAGCAATCGCCTTTGGTATGCAAAAAATGCTAAAGAATTGGAAAGAGACCAGCACAGAAAGTTCCATTCTAGATATGATGCATACAGAATTAGGCAGAATGTCGCAGCAAAATATAGTATTAAGTTCAGAACTTAATAAGTTGCAGGTGGAGTTAATAACTTTAAATAAAGAGCTTATAAAGCTTACTACTGAAAACCAACGACTGCATAGTGAAGTAGGAGCATTAACGGCTGAAATTAATAAGCTTAAAGCTTTTCTACCTATAAGAAAGCAGCACAATGGAACCAATTAAGTATAATATAAAGGTCCGACAAGGTACTACCTTCTCTGAGTCCTTTAGGTGGGAATCTTCGCGAAAAACTTATGCGAAGATTACTAATATAGATAAGACTGCCCCCGTAGTGATTACTACTGAAACTGCGCACGGCATGCCTCCTGGCTGGAGATTTAGAGTCTCTGGTGTGCAAGGTATGAAGGAAATTAACTCTGCTAGCGACACGTGGTACACGTCAGATGCCCTACAGAGTACACTAACTACCTCAGTAATTAATGATGTAAACGCTATAGGCTATAGTACCTATACGGCAAATACTGGTGTAGTAGAGTTTTTTGCTCCTGCCGTAAGTGGTGCGTACGAAGCTTTGATGCAGATACGTACTAAAGTAGATGCTGACGTAGTACTGCTAGAGCTATCTACAGCTAACGGCATGATAGCTGTGGACCAGGTTACATCTACCATTAAACTGAACATACCAGATTCAGTCACTAGAGAGCTTGAATTCACTTCAGCAGTGTACAGCCTTGAACTTAAGGAAGTAACTACCGGTAGAGTACTTCCCTTTCTTACTGGCTCCGTGTCTCTGATTAAGGACGCAACAGCATGGCCGATAGTTCAACCTTAATAGTTATCAACGATAGTAGTACTTTAGTCAATATGCCTACCTCGGTATCAGTAATCCCTGATACTGAGGTGCTAGGTGTGGTTACCTCTATAGATAGTACCAATATAGTAGTATCTACAGTAGAAAAAGAAACCGTGGTATTAGTCGGAGCCCCAGGACCGGCAGGCCCTTCGGGTAAGTCGCCTGAGATAAGCCCTTCATTTGTGTACGCAGGCGGTAAGTTAGTGGGGGTTACATACCCTAGCGGTAACTATAAAGTGTTTGAGTATGTAGGTGAAGTACTAACTAAGATTACGTACTACGAGTCTGGTATATCAACCCAGAAAGTATTTTACTATAACGTAGACGGTAGTCTACAAAAAATAGAGGAGACTACATTATGATTTTTGTAGTTACTGAAATCAGTACTGGTAAGGAAGTGTACCGATATACCTCCGACGTGGCTATTGAGTGGAAAGACATGGAGTTTGCTACTCATACTCATTTACCAGTTGTAGAGCCCGTAGATGCCGTACAGCCTGTTATTACTGAGAGAAAGATTAGTAAGTTAGAGTATATGGAGCTATTTACAGATAATGAGATGGTATCCATTTTCTCCGCAGCTAAGGCTAGTCCATTAGTAGAGATTTGGTTGGAGAAGTTTAGACTGTCGGAGTTCATAGACCTAGCTGACCCTAGAAACGCTGATGGCTTACAAGCCTTAGAATCTGCCGGTATTTTAGGTCAAGGCAGAGCTGCGGAGATATTAAATGGCAACTAAATACTGCGAACCCAACTTGTACGCAGAGACGTGCGAGTTCGTCGGGAGCGTCAACGCAAACGGCAACACCCTAACAGTCACATCAGTCACCGCTGGACGACTTGGCATTGGTGCACGCATTTTAGGGCTGGAAGACACCTACGCCAACGGCGCATTCATCACTGCGCTTGGCACTGGCACAGGCGGTGTCGGCACCTACGCACTGCAAGTCAACTCCATCATCGCAGCAACAGGCAACCGCAACCTGACTGCCTCTCAGGTGCCTCCAATGGATGTACCCATCTGGGGTGTAGCCCAGGACGGTGATGGTCTTGCAAAAGGCGCAGCTACTCCTGCAATGGCGAGCGTTGTTTTCGGGGCGGGCGCAGCATCTGGCTCCTTCTCCGTCCTCGGCGTCAGCCTATCCCCGACGCTGACCAGCGACGTCGATGCCAACGCCAACAACCTCGCCGCTCTGATCAACGCCTCGACTTCGGTAATTTCCTTCCCGTCTAGCTTCACAGTGAAGGGGGCGCTGCGCAACCATGTGTACGCGAGAGGTCCAGCCAACGGCGCTCCCACCGGCACGTGCGAGATCATGACGCGACAGGGGTCTGCGCTGCACAACGGGCAGGTGGCGGCCACCCACACAGTGAACACTGTCTCGTCCGACCCTATCACGTTCTCGGGGGGTACTTCCGGCGCATGGGGCTGGATTTACCTGTGGTCAAAAATGTGGCCTACAAAGATCGCCGAGATGACATACGGCATCTGGGGCACGATTGGTACGTACTGCGGCTCCGCGCAGGCTGGGGACGTGGTCAAGATCCGCGCAGACCGTCAGGTCTGGGGATGGACCTACACAGGCGACGGCTTCGCTCAAGGCACCTACATGTCCGGTGCTGGGACAGACCTGGACCCCGTCATCTACGAGGTTGACGATGGTACTGAGTGGGCATCACCGGCAGAGCCCGTCCTGGAGCTTGTCATGGTGGGCTCAGGGAATACGCGGTGGACTCCGCTACAGCCCGGGGCTGGTCGAACGTATCTGAAAGCCAACCGCTACAGCGACGATAAGTATGGGTGCGTGTTCCGCACAGCCGTGAACTACCCAACATCTGCACCGCACGCTAGCGCACCCCCAGTGAGTCCTCCCGTCTTGTTCCCGCTGGTCATGGAGGGGGTGCACATCAAGGTGGCTACTGGGGTTCTGAGTATTCCGGGTACCGGCTCGGCGGCGCACTACGGCGTAACCGCCGTCGCTCCGGCCACCTATCTGCGATCTCGGCTTGAAACACACCGGAACACCAGTCTGGTGGGCGGTGGGGCCTCCGACGGTAACGGCGCGTCATTCATCGCAAGGTTCGAGGACACAATTATTGATGCTGGTACAGACTCTTCTTCGCCCGATGCGAGCGGAGTGTTCTCTTGGACAGGTTTCGGTAGCACAGGTGTGGTCGATATCGACTTCGAGAACTGCCGTTTCCTCAACTTCGTGATCGGTAGTCGGTTCTACGCCGCGCAGTCCATGACTGACAAGCGGGTCCGCGTTCACCTGCGGGACTGCGACATGGGCGGCATCACCGTACTGGCCCCCGTTTGGGGTGCGTCTACGCGAGGCATCCGGTTTAACGGGGTTCGCGGGGTATCTGCCGGGATCTTATCGACCAAGTCCTACGACGCGCAGGATTGGTTTGTGGACACCCACTACGGTTACGCTGCCTGGACCTCCACACGCAGCTTCCCGACCCTGAACGCAAAGCTGGCTGATGGCGTTACCCCGTGGTCAATCCAGGTGATTCCTCCGCAGGTGGCAGCAAACACGACCAAGCTGCGAGGGTTTGAGCTTCCCCGCTTCTCGAAGCGCAACACGCTCGGCGACGGTGTCCGCACGCTGCGCGTCGAGCTAGGTGTTGAGCAGAGCCTGACGGTGGACAAGGGCGACATTGTTGTGCAGGTCGAGTACACCGACACCACTGGGCGCAAGCGTGTCGATAGCTCCTACAGCTATACACACGAGCCACTGCTGGACAGCGACGCGGCCTGGACGAACGCGGTGGGCAACCAGTTCAGCTACTCGGACTCCGGCAACATTTACTTCAACAAGAAGTACTTGACGCTGACAACGAGCCAGCCCGTGGCTAACAACAGCAGCATCGGAGTCATCGTCTCTGTGCGCTTTAGCGTAGCGGACACCACGAAGATGCTGTTCATTGACCCCGAAGTGCAGGTGGTGTGATCTATGGGCCTCTATTCATCCACACATAACAGCACCCTGGGTGTGCCTGACTACTCTTACGTCACGGAGCGCGGCAGGTTCTACCCTGTCGTGAACGAGATGTACGAATTGCAGTCGCTGCCCACCGACCCTATTGGTGTTTTCGAGATAACATTGACCAACCTTGTTGTCGGCTCAGCTGTACATATCGAGGCGGTTGACGGCACCGTGTTGGTCAATATGGTGGCTGACGCACCAACCGAAGTGATCACGCTGCAGAGCTACGCCGCAGGGTCTGCGCTCAACAACCTGCACGTCAAGGTGCGCAAGGGCAGCGGGTCTCCGTTCTACCAGCCTTTTGAAACATACACCACATCTGTAGTAGGCTCCCAGTCTATCTATGTGTCCCAGATTCCAGAGGAATAATTTATGGCTATTAATCCATCACAATTCACTATCGACACTAATGGCAATATACGCCAAGTGTCGGCTTTCGTACCTGGAACTAACACTAGGTACTCTACACTAGAGCTACACGCTTGGCTACAAGATTTAGCAGATAACCCATCACAATCAGGTGATGATAGCATTAGCATTCTGTCAGGCAACCCATCGGAGCTAGCCGGTAAACGTAATGCTAGCCGTCCTATGGCGGTAACTCTACTTCCTAACGTTAATATTGATGACTCAACAAGTCAATGGTTTAAGTTTGGGTCTATTGAGCAAGGTGCTGGGCAGGTATTATATACAGGCCTTAAAGTACTAGGTACATTAGTAGATAGCTCGCCAATTTATATCACGCAAAGTGGTACTAAGCTAGCAAAGTATTGGTCTGATACTGATACTGCTAACTTTCAGGTATTGGTGAAAGCTAAAACTGCTGGAGCTTTAATTGACTCCGGCAACATTACTGTCTACTCTAGAAAATACGGTCAAACATATTCACATTTTGATGTTAACCTAGCTTCCGGTGGCGAGCAAGCAGCAGCTCTTGGTACTAGCTTAGATAACAATATTGCACTTACACCTGCACAAGCCGAGGCTGTGTGGAACACCCTTACTATAGCTATAGGCGATACCTCTCAGGACTTGGGCGGAGGTCAAGGCTCTAAGCTGCATAAAGGCACTATTACATTAAATGGTACTACATCGTTAGCTCAAGCGTATCAGGCCCTAATGTGGGCTACATCTGAAGATAGCACAGCGACCATCAACGGCATGCCAGGTTGGCGCTACCGCGCTCTTACAGGCACCTACCCAGAGAACGTAGCAGCTCCGTTTGGTTCATTTGCCGGCGGTAAGTGGTTCGTAGCTCAAGGTTGGTGGCTTGCCGGTGTAATGCCAGGAGACTCGAAGAACTATCAGCTTACTAGCCACGATGGTACAGTGCAGACTCCACCTACAACAGTTTCTGTAACGGTTACTGGAGTAGAGGCCGGAGACTACGTATTAGCAGTACGTGATAATGGTGGTAGTGGTATGAACTTTACAGAGTATGTAGTTACTGCGACTGCAGGAGCTTCTACTGTAACTGTTGCAGGGCTGAAGGTAGATACTCCCTCTGTTGGCGTAATTAGAATTAACTCCGATAGGTACACATATACCGGTCGTAGCGGTGAGACACTAACCGGACTATCTCCTGTAATTAAAGCTGGTGGCTACGCTGCTGTACCTGCCTTTGTACCGCTAATTGACGATGTGGCTACTTCTAGCTCTATAGCTAGTGGGGTATTCCAGTACACTACATCGTTTGCTTGCAGATACAAGATTCGTAGAGGTACTAGCGGATCGTCTATTGTACCTTTTGAGTCTATTATGCAGGTTACGGAAACCGGTGGTTCAGGTACTGCTGTACGTAACGCAGACGAGTAAGGATAATACATGCCAGCAACCTTTGATACGGCAAATAAGATAATAGAGCTAACTAGCTCTATTATCGATCTTCCTGTGTTTCATCAGGAGTTACGCGAATGGGAAAGTAGTCCTGCTGGTATAGTAAATCCTACAACTCACAAATGGAAAGCTCTAGACTTAGGTGGTGGGGCCTTCTTCTACCAATGTGACCTTACAAATGGCTGGAGAATAAAGTTTCCTCAGCCAGGCAGTTATGTTATAGAAGGAAACCTAAATGGTGAGGTAATACCTGTAGCAGGCGTATTTATAAATAGAAAGACGTCATCGGCGTATTCTACTACAAGTGTAGGTACTAGCGGACCTACTGCGGCATCAATTGCCGCTGAACTGCTATCAGCTCTAGAATTATCACCGGTGCTTGCAAAAGAGAGCACTTCCGCTAAAGTACTTGCGGCAGCGAACTTAGCGGCTGCACTATCAGCTTAAGGAATTAATATGTTACCAATTATAGCCGGGATCGTATCTCAGCTTGTGGCAAATAACTTACCAAAGTTAGCACAGGCTGTGACCGATAAAGGTGTGAAATATGTGGAAGAGAAGCTAGGTCTACCGTTAAAGCCTGACATGAGTGAGGAAGAACTAGCCCGCATCAGACAAGAATCGCAAAAGTTTGAAGAGTTTCAGATTACTACAGACTTAGCTAATCTGAAAGACGCGCGTGCTATGCAGGTAGCAGCGTTAAGTCAGGACGACTTATTTAGTAAGCGTTTCGTATACTATTTTATCTCATTCTGGAGCTTTGTATCGGCTACCTATATAGGCTTCGTTACATTTGCTATTATACCTGAAAGTAACACGCGCACAGCCGATACAGTACTAGGTATTATACTTGGTACTATTATTACTGGTATGTTCAATTACCTAATCGGTAGCACCATTACTAGCAGACAGAAAAACGATATGCTGGCGAAGAGAGCGCAAGATGAATCTACTGGACACTCTAACAACAAATGACCTAGTATCGGGCATTGGCTGCAAAACAGTCGATGCCGAGAACTGGTTACCGTACATTAGAGCAGTACTACCTAGTTTCGGTATTGTGACTAAGGAGCGCATTGCTGCATTCCTTAGCCAGTGTGCTGTTGAGAGTGCTGCCTTTAGTACGCTATCCGAGAACCTTAACTACTCAGCCAAAGGCTTGGCCACTACGTGGCCAGTCAGGTATGCTTCCAAAAATCTAGCAGGTAAGTACAAACGTGATTCAGAAGGTAAGTACGTGCCAAATGCTAAAGCACTAGCAATTGCTCGTAAGCCTATTGCTATAGCCAATCACTGCTACGCTAATAGAATGGGCAATGGTGATGAGGCTTCCGGTGACGGATGGAAGTTTAGAGGTCGTGGTCTGAAGCAGCTAACTGGGCGAAGTAACTATACAATGATGTCACGTAAGACTGGCGTAGACTTTGTTAATGAGCCTGATAAGCTGTTAGAGCCTGTATACGCGCTACTTAGTGCATGTGTATTTTGGCAAGAGAATAAACTAGGGCCTATTGCTGATACAGGCAATATTACACAACTAACTAAAGTAGTTAATGGTGGGGCTAATGGGCTGCCGCAGCGTAAAGCTCTATACATAAAAATGATCGGAATTCTAGATGCACGTGAACGAGCTATCTGACGAGGACTTAGCTTGTGTAGTAATGCAAGTAGAAAAATCACTTACGTACGACCCTCTCTCTATTTTTAATAGAGAGATACACATACTTCAAAGATTTGGGCCATACTTTACGGCCCACGTTAAGTCAGTTACAAAAATACCTGGACTTAACAGCTGGGTCAAGGGTATGGGTAACTCGCCTATACAGGCACTACTGAGGGCTCATGTGATTAATCACTTAGGCTCCGATGTAACTCCAGATCAGTCATGGTATACCACTAAGTAAATTTTGACTTGCTAGTGTTTAGCTACACTGCTATAATATATTTACAGCGTACATAAGTTGTACGATTTTATCAACCTAACCATAATCTCTATGGCAGTTAATTCAGGTAAAAAAGCTCGTCGGGCCACAGGCGGCCAAACAGAGCGCACTATTGAGCACGGGTTCAAGTCTATTAAGCCTTTAACCGAAGCTCAAGCCGAGTACCAAGATGCTATCCATACGTCGGACGTAATCTTCGGAATCGGTGATGCTGGAACCGGTAAAACTTTTGTGGCAGCGTCCTATGCAGCCGAACAACTATTTTACCGCAAGGTGGATAAAGTTATCCTTACTAGACCTAACGAGGAGACAGGACCTAAGCTAGGTTTCCTACCAGGTGAGCTAGACGAAAAGTTCGCACCATATCTAGATCCTTTCGATAAGGTATTCTCTCTAGCCTTGGGACGTAGTAATTACGAGCTAATGCTTAAGAGTAAGCGTATTGAACCTAAGCCATTAGGATTTATGCGCGGAGCTAGTTTTGACAATGCAATTATCCTAGTAGATGAGGCCCAGAATATTACTAAAGGCGCCTTGAAGATGCTTCTTAGTCGTATCGGTCGCAACTGTAAGGTAATCCTAAGTGGTGATCCAGACCAGGTCGATATCAATAATAGTGGACTTAAAGACGCTGTACGTAGACTAGGTCATTTGCCAGGTATTTCAGTAGTTGAGTTTACCACTGATGATATTGTGCGTAGCGCAATGTGTAAGCAGGTTATTCTCGCATACAAAAACAAGTAACAAACAAAAAAGCCCTATAATCATATAGATTATAGGGCTTTTCTTTTGGCCGTATAGTCACTTCGACTATACGGCTTTTTGCGTTTTAACCTTCTAAGTACTTACGAAGGTTTTGTAAAGTGCCAACTACCTCAGTAGTGCCATTCGAGTCAGTGACTTCAATGTACGGCATCATACGTACGTCTGGATACTTACTAGTAAAATCACTTGCAAGCATACCATTGAGTCCACGTATTGAAGTTGCTGTGACGTATATTTCTTGATAATTCTTTTTCAATGCGTTAAGCAACGCCTTAGCTTGATCACATTGAGGGCAACCATTTTTTGTATAAACTGTAAATTTCATATTTTAGTTCCAGCGAGCTGGAGTCACTACTAATAGGTTAATAGGCGGTAAGTCTAGGTCAGGCCAGTATTTATCTACTGTTAGTCTAAGCATTATGCGGTCACGCTGGGCGTCAGTAAACGACGCCCAGTTGACTATTTCTGCTTTTGTCCTGCCACACCCTTCACACACTTCTTTGTGCACATCTAACTTGCACTGGCGTATGCAAGGCGATTTCATACATTAGAAATTAGCGTCGCAAGCGCCGCCAGCACAGGCCTGACCCGCAAGTGAATCAACCTCTACAAATGCCTTCTTCTGTAGGGTTGTAGCGAAGTCAATGAACTCCATACTACGTTCGATGTTTTTCCACTTGTGCAGATTGAAGCAATCCTTCAAGCAGTTAGTCATTTCAAGCACATCACCGTTGAAGTAGTTCTTAGCGAACTTAGTTGCACGACGAACCCAATCACGACGCAGTAGGTCTTCCTTAGACTCCGCATCTAGCTTAAGGCCCCAGCCGTTCGCAGTATCGCAAGCCTTCCATAGATTCTGATTAAATGCTACTAGGCCATCTACAATAAGTCCGGAAGCAAACATAGATGCTTCGCCGTACTTATCCATGATCTCCTGTGCGGTGAACACTTCAGTAAATGGAGCTTGCGGATACGCTTTATCGCCATACGCAGATAGTAGCGAAATTCCGGCAAACCAGTCACGATTGTCGAAAATGTACTGCTCTACTTCGTCCCAATCATCTACAGTAATAGTATTAGATACATTATGTCGTAGATTCTTGTCTACACATAACTCTACATTAGTACCGTACTCTACCCAGAACTGTTGAGCCTTCTTAACGTACTCTAGCTGCTTCACACCTAGAAGATCGTGTTTGAAGATGCTGCCCTCTTTACTAATAACAGGGAAGCTAACTACTTTATCAGTACCTGTGTTAGACCAGACGCTATCCTCAACCATTTCAGGATTAACGCGACTAATCAATGACAGCACGTCATCTTGATCGTTCATCTGCACATTACGGTAATACCTCTTAGAATGCTCCCCGTGAATACCTGATCCAGTGCCAAGTAGTACTGATGCGTTACCAGAAGGCTTCACGCACGTAGTGCGTGCAGCTTGGTTAACTCCAATAAGTGCAGCCGTAGCGGCATTCCACTCCTTAACAAGCGTAGCGCCATCAATCATATTCTGCTCATCAAACAGAACTGCTGGGTTGTTCATCCACCCTGTAACAGACACGCCAATCAACGCCTCACGAGCCGTAATCCGGCGCGTTGCATCAGATACGTATGTGAAGTTAGTGTAACCAGCCTGTAGAGTTCCTAGGATACTGGCAGCCTTACAGGCACGCATAAACTTCTCTGGCGTATCGCACTTACCGCCGTTGATCTCAGTCAGATTACAGAACTGGAAACCACTTTCTCCAGTTTCAGAGCACGTAGGTAGCATACCAATTTCAACACAAGGGTTGAACATGAACTCTTTGTTGTCTGCAAAGATAAAGCCAGGCTCACCGAAGTCCTTAACTGACTTCATGATATTAGCCCACTCAGTGCGCTCTAGCTCACTACGAATTAGTAGTGCTGAGTTGTTGCTACGGCCACGCTGAGGGTTCTTAACAAACCAATCGCCGGTCTTAGCAGCCAGCATAGCCTGGTCGTCCTTATCGAACACGCAGATAGTAGCTGAACGACGTACACCGCCAGAGAGGACAGCGTCGCTCATAAACATAACAAAGTCATAAGCAGTAATACTGTTCATGCTAGTTACTGGCTCAGCATCTAGAAGGTTCTCTAGCAATTCTTCGCACTTAATCAGAGCAGTACGCAGACCGTCAGGTCCCGGAGCCTTGAAGCCTCCAGAGATCATCGAACCCTTAGGACGAATCTCCGAGAAGTCAAAGTGAACCTGTGCGCCACGGTACTCTGGATGTGTACCATTTTCAACAAAGTAGCTGCTAAGCAGGACGCCGAAGGCGTCAGCCCAGCCTTCAATAGTGTCCGGTACTGTGAATAGCTTTACAGTCTTAGTTGACCGACGTGCTAGCTTAGGTAGCTTAGCGATATGGTGGGTCTGCACTGAGAATCCCACTCCGCATCCACATAGAAGCAAGTACATACACTCTGTAAAGAATGCCGGGCGATCCACATGCGAAACGCTACAGTTGTACATTCTTGCCTCATGCTTGAATAGCTGCTCGCCACCAAACTGCAAAGCACGCTGCGCACCTAAAACAAGTTTTTCTTTGTAAGCATCTTCAGCCACCTGAATCAGTTGATCCAGCTCTGGCGTCATCTTATCTGCATACTTTTCTCGGTGCATGTCCATCACACGATGAACGCTTTCCTCCCAAGTCTCGTAGCGATTCTCTTGGTCTAGCCAACGAGAATAACCCATGTAGAACTTAGACTCCGACAGCATTGTTTTACCCAAATCCATAAAGCTCCTTAATTAGTTTTTGTTATCAGTGCTGCCGAAGCCACCGTTGCCACGTGCAGTATCGTTCCAAATGTCCACAAATACTGGCAGGTACACTGGTACAACAACTAGCTGAGCTACTTTGGTCTTACCTGCCTCAACGGTATAAGACGTATCGCCATTATTAGTTAGCAGAACAATCAGAGGACCGCGGTAGTCCGAGTCGATCAGCCCTACCGAGTTTGCTAGGCTAACACCAATCTTACCCTGGGAGCTACGGCTAAACACAAACCCTGCTGCGCCCTTCGGGATTTTAACAGCAACACCAGTATTAACAGCTACTGTCTTACCTGGTTCAATAACTACTGATGTAGTGCTCAGTAGGTCTGCTCCAGCGTCAGTAGGGTGTGCTCGTTGTGGTAGGAATGCAGGCGAATCAACAATGCATTGAATTTCGTCGCGAATGCGACCGTAATCTGTATTACTCATTTAATATATGAAGTTAGGATGGATGTAATCTCTGCAACGTTATCGTCACCGATAGCCTCTTGGCAAAACGTCACTAAGTCCATCAGTTGATAATTTGTTAGAATTTGCTCGGAACCGAACTCATTCAGGTTCTTTATGTACTGTAAGTTGCTAGCAATAGGTAGACTTGCCGCAACATCAAGAGCTCCGCCATATGTACGCACCAGCTCTAGTGCTCTCTTAGGGCCTACTTTTGGTACCCCTGGAACGTTGTCGCCTGCGTCGCCCATTAGGCACTTAATAGAGATAAATTCTTCTGGAGTACACTCGTAGTGCGTATTCCAGTTATCTACAGTAAATTCTTTTCTAGACACGTAGGAGAAGCGACTTACTTGCTCGGAGCACAGTAAATCCCAGTCAGCATCAGAAGATATGTTCCAAACATGCTCTACAGCAGGGAGCTTGCCAGTCGTCACTAGGTGAGAGATAAGGGCAGACATATCATCGGCTTCTACACCTTTATACTGTAGAACTACGTACTTATCTTGTATACGTAGCTCAGTAAGGCACATAGCGTAGTCTGCTAAGAACTGCTCGAAGGCTGCGGCTTCTTCCGGGGTCTGTGTTGCGTGTTTATCTTTACGGTTTTGTTTATACTCGCCGTACACGCTACGGCGATATGTAGAGCCACCGTAGTCAGTAAGTACTACTACCCACTTAGCTTTATAACTACGCTTTAGGCTATCAATAGTACGAATGTAGTCTTCGGCAAAATCTGTAGCACCTTGGTGTTTCCACCTAAATGCTAAGTTCATACCGTCTACAACTAGTAGGTTGTTACCTACTTCCATCGAGCGTTTTAGGGATATACTCATGACTGTGCAATGCTGGTGTTGGTCGGTGTAGTGTATAAATAGACATTAGGGCGTACATCACAACTGGGTGAAACCCGGCTCTAGTATGACCTCTAGTATCCATTATAAGGGACTCCAGATACTTAGTTAGAGACTCTTTAGATGTAGCGTTATCAACTATACCTAACAAAATGTGTGGGTGTAATAAACTAACTGCCTCTAAGTCTACAAAATGATCTTTAAGTAAGTTATTATACCTTACTTTGTCTAAGTATTCAAGCAATAAATTGTGGTTGTTCATGTTTAAGCCAGTCGTCTAGAAGCGCTATGTAGAATATATACTCATCTCTATGGTAGTAGAAATATGGGTAACTTCCGTCTGGCATGTAGTTAAGATCGTCCCATGCTACAAAGACTTTGCTACGATCGTACTTAAAAATAAGTACCGGACTCTTACCTACTTGCTTACCTTGGCGAATAGCTTGCTTCCAGAACTCTAGTAGTTGCGGAGTTTTGGAACTTAGCATTGCACTGGTAAGGTGATCCTCCGCATAGCCTTTTACCTCTACGCAAAATTTGTTCTTTTCACCTGGCACATACAGGTCACCCTTTAGTCCGTGCTTTTCGTCTAGGGCTCCACTACCGGGTACACGCTCCCACTGCAACCCTGTTGCTTTACGAAGCGTGTCCCTTACTGTAGTCTCAGTCCTAGCGCCTTTGGCCCTAGGGTCTACCATTACTCTGCTTTAGCCGCTACAGCAGTCTTAGCTGCAACTACTTTAGCGGGGGCAGCGTCAGTAACAGTTACTAACTCAAGCTCGTCCACAGAATAGACTAGTTCGCCATTTACAACTTTGAGTGATTCTAGGTCGTGACCATGTAGAATTTGACCCTCAAACAGAGCAATCTGCTCGTCTCCGCGAGTAACAGTCGCAGACTCACATGCGATACGTTCAATTTTAATCATAATTAACTCTCAATCCTTGAAATGTTATTAGTTTTAGTCACAAATGTCTTCTCTAACAATGGGTGACTAAACCCGTGTGATACTAAAATAGTATTGAGAGCTTTTTCGCTCAGCAATACTTCAATCAGCTTTTCCTTACCTTCTGCGTCTAGGTTTTCAATAGTCTCATCAAGGATCAGAAGGTTTAATTTATCCTTGCTAAGTGTTTGCATTAGTTTACGTATAGCTAGCAATGCTGCTACGTTAACTCTGGCACGCTCACCGCCGCTTAGTGCGTTAATGTCAATGTCGTTCCCATTGTCGTTGATTACGACATTTAGTTTGTCGCTACCACTTATCTGGAAACTAAGACTAAATCTACCGCTGCTTAGCTCACCTAAGTACTCGTTTGTCAATTCCTCTAAGTCTTTGACAGAGTTCTCAATTTTATATGCTACCAGACCCGTAGTACTAAACGCTTTTACAAGGGTTTGTAGTACTGAATGTTTATCTACTAGCACGGAAAGCTTAGCCTGATTTTCAGTCAGCTCTTTCTCAAAACTTTCAATCTGGGATAGTATTCCGTCGATTTTTGCATTGTGAGTTTCCGCTATTTTATTACTTTGGCGGATACGGCTGATCTCATTCTGAACATTGCGTATTTCCGAATTTAATTCGTTAATTTCGTTTTGCAACTCAGCACTATCCAAAAGTGCCGATTCTAGTTCAGGGTTATATTGGGCTGCTAGTTTGTTATAACTGTCTAATGCAGCTTTTGCAGCTTTATGTGCAGCGGACGCTTTATTAAACTCATTGATACGTGCAGTGTAGTCCGCCACTGCCTCTGTAGCTTCAGCGATGATAGCGTCCTGTTCAGCTATAAGCTTGTCTGTGCGCTCTGTGTCTACTGGCTGATAACATGTCGGACACAGTGTACCAAGCGCTGCCATTTTACGTTTAAAAGCTAAGGCATCTGAGAGGCTTTTCTCATTTGTCGCTTTTGCACTTATATATGCAGAATTATCCGCTTCCGGAAGTTTAGGGACTTCAGGCGGAGTAACCTTAGACAGCTTATCCCGTATTTGCAAGTTGTTTGATATCTTAGAGTTTGTAACTTCGATATCAGCTAGCGTGTGCTTTAGCGAGCTAACCTTCTCTACAAGGTCGTAAGGCTCGTCTGGCAGATTTTGCGTCGGTTTCGTACTTGTATCTGCGTTACGGTACGTTTTCAACCACTCACTCACAGTAGTAACTTTAGCCGTAGCCGCAGCCACCTCCTTAGACAAGTCAGAGGTCAATTGTTTGAATAAGTCTCCAGCCCTACCGTAAACCCCTAGGTTAAGTAATTCTATAAGGAATTTCTTGCGAGCTGTGTCTGGCGCAGTGAGGAACTCAAGCGAACCTGCATGGCTCAAATAAACAATCTGTGTAAACGCTTTGTGGTCTTTACCAATTAGCTGTTCAATAAGTTTGTATGTTTGAGTCGATGTATGGCAGCTTACGTCCTCACCATTCTTCAGTAGTTTCACAGTCTGCGTCGCTCCGCGACGAGTCTCTATTGTGTACTCGTCATCGCCAACAGAGAAGTCTAGTCCGATAGTGTACGCTTTGGCATCTGTATACCGGTTTAAGATATCGCCCTTCTTAAGGCCTTTAGAGTTCTTGTTGTAGAGAACCTCTTCTAAGATAAGAGCAATAGAGCTCTTACCATGCCCGTTCTTACCGACTAGTTGGGTAAGTGGGCTCGCATCAAGTACTAGCCGATTATCTGGGCCGTACGAGAATGCGTTACTCCATCGTAGTTCTTTGAATACAATCATTCTGCTAACTTACTGTAATTTGCCAAGAATTCCATAATAGTTTTAGCTACGGTATCCTCTGGTAACTCTAGAATATACGTTAAGTACTCCTGTAGTTCTTCTGTAATGGACGCTTCTGGCGATAGCATAAGTGCAGTCTCAGTGCTGCGCTTCACTACCTTCTTACCAATCAGGTCACTGTCTTTAAGGTTAGCCAGCTCCTGCATGTCACCTTCCACATCGTAAATGGTGTGGTGGAACTTAGTCGGCTCAGGAGTTTCGCCCGCGGTAAGCGACTTCTTGATAAGCTGAGGTAGCTCGAATTTGAGCCAAATGTGATCCATAGTATCTGTATCAAACAGAATAGCTCCAGTGTCCACTGTATTCCGATGGAAGCTAGTAGTATAAGGACTGCCTGGATAGAGAATATTACGTTGCGAGTTTTCATAACTGTGCAAATCTCCGGCTAGCACTACCTTCCACGAGTTAAATAGGTCTAAGTCTAGCTCTGGTTTAACGTGCGGAGGAATCTCTGCTCTAAAGTGGCTAGCACAGATAGAACCCTGTTTGTACTTATCTGGATGCTTCTTGAAGTCGTCTAGACAGTTATACGGGATAATGTCTAGATCGTATGCTACTAGATATTCGTATGAATCTACTATACGTACAAGCGGGTTAAGCCTATGCGTTGCTTTCTTTAGGAACGAAAGGAACGTAGTGTCCTTCTTAATAGCTTCGTGATTACCTGCATAGATAATACAGGGCTTAGTAATACTAGCAATTAAGTCGAAGTATAGCTCTACTTCGTCCATTGTAGGAAGTCTATCAAAAATGTCTCCACCTAAGATAACTAAATCGGCTTGTTCCTGCATTACGCCTAGTTGCTGCAGGAACAGGGTAAACCTACTTAGTGCCCAAGGTATTGGCACGTTCTTTTGACCTAGCTTTATGTGTACGTCCGCACTAAATAGTAATTTCATTGTGTTTAACAGAAAAGAAAGCCCGCTAAGGCTTATGGCTTTAGCGGGCTGTTTTTAGTTATTAGCTAAGGTCGCGAGCGGCTTCTTGTTCGCCCTGAGAGCCAGCATCCGTCTCATCGCCACCAGTAGTAACCTTCACAAGTAGTGCGTGCACTTCTTCTGGAGTTTGGCGAGGGTACTTTTCGTCGATAGTCTTGTCTTCGGCAATAGCCTGCAATTCTTCAGCAGTCAAAGCGCGCTTTTTGCAGCGCAGTACCTGAACAGTGTACTCAACGTTGAATGGTAGGGGGCCTGTCTTAACACGCTTAAATACCACATCCCAACCTTCTTCCGGGTCAGTAGGATCGCCTAGGTCTTCTGCAGCATTCATAATCTGCTCAAACATCTTTTTCTTCAGAGGCAAGACCTTAGACTTACCATCGGTAGGGTCGATACAGTTTACTGCGTAGCTCCAAGAGCACTTTACATCAGGGAAGAAACTAGGTACATGGTCGACTTCTAGATTGTCGAACTTTTCCTTATCGCGATTAAAAGCCAGGCACTCTACAGGGATATCCTTATCATTAGTACCCTTTACCCAGTACATATAGCGAGGTAGTACGCCGCCGTGCAGGCGAACTACGTTTTCGTTGTCTTTGTACTTGTAAAGGTCGACCTTACCAGATTGTGCCTTGCCTTTTGTATTCTTGAAGCTAACTGCCATTTTATTGTTCCTCGTACTTAAACGAAATAGTGTGTTGTGTGATTGTAAGAAGCGGATTGCGACTTATATTTTTGAAGTTTAGATCAGGGTACATTGCTAAGTCTAAAGTTTTAGTACCGTAAGCCTTGTAAAGTGTAAGGTCTCTTCTCGCTGCTAAGCGAATGTACTGTGCTTTAAATATAACGTCTGTACTTCTGTCGTTGAATAACCCTGCTGGGTTGATTAAGAAACTAGAGCCTGGACGAAGTGCCTTGATTGGTTTATACTTATCTCTACTGTTCTTAGGTAGATGCTCTCCCTTAAAGAATTTGTACAGCGAAAAAACCATTCTATCTGGGTCACATAGTGTTTCCTTTTCTAATGTATGAATATCGAAAAGCAACATATAGTATTGTCTTGTAAGTATATATTATACAACAATTGTAACCCCGGAGCAAGTCAAATTTTTAGACGGTTTGTATGTCCCAACCACTCTTTAAGTAAAAGCCTAGTCGGGCGTTATTCTGTTTTCTATCTGCAAAGCCGCTAAATTGCATATCTAGAACTAACGGGTGTAACTTATCATCGTGGAGTCTCTGCACTCGGCCAATGATCTGCTCTAGAAGAGCGTCGTTACTCATCGGAATTGCGAGGATAACGCATGATAAGGAGTTAATAGATATGCCTTCTGAGAAGATTTGACGACTACCTGCGATTGCGCGCTTTTCTCCTGATAGCAGGAGCTCTTTCGCTCGCGCTCTTTCCTCTGTTCCGGTGTTTCCAGTAACCAGCAAACAGTCTTCACCGACATATTCTTTTACCTTTTCTAGAAATTCTACTCGATCAGCAATGATAAGTACTTGGTGCCCTATCTCCATCTCTGCCAAAGCTGCTGCGGCTATAAACTTCTGATAACCAACATCTACAACTAAGTCAGTGATCTTATCTACCCAAGGTACATTTGGTTTTAGTGTACGATTAGTCTTCACTAGCCGCACTACTGGAGCTAGTGTATCGGATTGTGGAGGCTGTAGCAACTTATGTCCAAAGTAGTCCTTGAACAAAATCTGCTTACCGTCCTTCCGCATCATTGTACCACTAAGCGCTATCCTATAACGTGCATAGAACGTATTAATTATCTCCGAAAAAGTACTAGCAGGGCAGTGGTGAGCTTCGTCTAGTATAACTGTACCAAACTCTTTTGCAAGGGAGTCTACACACTTAACTAGCGTCTGCACGTTAGCTATGGTTATGAAGTGGTCTTCATGGTCTACTTCACCGCCGCCAATAATACCAGGGCGTATACCGAAAAGCGCTTCTACTTCGTCAGCCCACTGATCTCGGAGTGCTACAGTGTGAACGATAACTAGGGTCTTCTGACCTAGTTTATGTGCCAGATGCAAGGCTGTGAATGTCTTACCCCAGCCAACTTTCGCATTGATAAACACAGAGTCGTCTACTTGGTCGTAGATGGGAACTTGTGCGTCCCGCAAGGCAAACTTTGGTGTAGGAAACGGTACGGATACTAATACTCGCTTATCTTCAATTTCATAACCTGCGGGTATCAGGTCAGTGCGTCCTTGCGGGATACTCAAAATACCCTTCGGGAGTATCTTATAGTTCTTAATAGTCTCTATCTTAGCAAACTTAGGGCTTCCAGAGTCCTTCTTAATCTTATAAGTTAGTGCGGCACATATACTCTTAGTAAGCTCAGGGCCTGGGTTACTTAGATAGATTTTATTACTAATTATTGCTTTTGACATCTTCGTAGCCGCTCTATTTCGGTAGCCGCCTCTTCCAGAAGCTCGGCTAACCTATCTGGCTTGCCCTCCATAACTGATTTTCGATGCTGAATTTGTTTACGAATTTCAGCACGTTTGCGTAGCCTATACACTATGTCAGACTCTTCTGCGACTAGGTTTAAAGGGTTCTTCATAAAATCCGTATAATATATTAGACATACCCCACTTTAGCACTCCAGCGTACCTAAGGTGCTCCTGCGGATGAAACATAGTTTTGAATCTAGTAGCGATGCCTTCTAGTTCCACTATGGCCCCCATTCCAGGGCCCGGCAAAACTTTTAGCACCTTATGGCAGGTCAGCTTGGCGCTGACTGCTTTTTTGTACTGGAAAACTTTTCCTGCGCTGTCAATGAACCAGGTAGTAGCCTTTGCTATCTTTATAAGATCGGCTAAAAAGTATATTGCGCTATTTATCGGGTGAAGTCGCAAGCCGAGTCCTTTCAGGACTAGTCTGCGGCGACTTAGGGAGTTATGTGGGATTGATGTATCATCCACTATTCGTATGTTACGCTTCTCTACATTACTCTCAAGGTCGGCGTACTCGGTAAAGTAGTATACTAAGCCGGAAACATTATCTGTCTCCGGCTTGTTCTCACTTAGCCTGAACACGGGCCAGTTTATCTCCGACAAGTTCATATGTCTTAACCCACTTACCGAAGCTGTAGTCTTGTCCAATTTCTTGGTCAACTCCTACAGGGAACCCTTGAATGTTGCAACCACGATCACGCTGTGTATTGCGGCGTAGGATTTCGCAGTACTCTTCTACCTGCTCATCCTTAACAATTGCCACAATCGAGTCGTGTACTAGCATGAAGATTTTAGCGTCTAGGCCCTTAGCAGCAATCTCATCTGCCGTGTCGATAGCTCCAAGCAAGTTCATGTCACTAGCTAGGGACTGGACTTCCGCGTTAATACCGCTACGCACTTCGTGTGAGGCGATGCCCTTATCAGAGCTAAACACGTTAGGCAGGCGACGCTTGCGACCGAAGAAGCTATAAGTGAAACCATTAGCTTCAATAAACTTCTTACGCGAAATCAACCACTTCTTCAGCTGACTGAACTTAGTGAAGTAGTCTTTAATGTTATCTTCAGCTTCTTGCAACGAGTAGTACTCGCCTGTAGCCTTAGTAACAGATTCGGCAACCTTAGCTGGCCCTGAACCGTATAAGATACCGAATGTGCAGTTATGTTACGTGTTACACGGTTATGTAACACTCTTTATATTTCTATAAAGCTCGGACTATATCTTATATAAGTTCAATAATATTCTTCAAATCTTTTACTGACTGTACAAATAAAAAGATTTGACCATTAGATTCTACTAAAATTCGTTTATCCTCTATATTAGAGAAGTAGCCTTTATAGTCTGCCTTAAAGTTTGATACTTCTAGCCATATAGACCCTATTTTAAAATCACATACCCATTTACGGTCTGTAATGAAATAGTCGCTATACTTTACGTGAAGTAGCGGAGCCTTATGCTCGATAACTTTATAACAGTCTAGCTCAAACTGTGACCCAAATGTGATGCCGTTATAGGTAACACGCCTATCAGATGGACGACAATTAGGGCAGGTAGCTCTCAGCTTACACTGCGGGTGTGTAATTCCAGTTAATACGGTTGTATACTCGGTATTACAAGCAGTATGTTTTAGCGTAATTATACCGGAGTTAGATGTAGGGATATCTGACACTATTAAAGCATCTAATCTATCTAGAACTAGCTGGGCTAGTTCTACCTTACGTTTTGCCCACGGCAGGTTGCCGCTTTTACATAGCGGGCAACCTAGTTTACTACCTTGCATAGAGGTTATACTAGTTTTATGCTTATTACCGCATGACCGGCACTCTAGCTCTACTATATCTCTATTACACTTAAGACTATGTATATCAGATAAGATAATATACCCTAGTCGTTCTGCTTCGATTACTACCCGCTCCGGTGCTGATTTTGGCTTCTTGTAGCTTGAATTTAGTAGTTTAATAAGCTCGCTACACTGTAGTCCATACTTAGATTTAAGAGTCTGCCTGGATAGTCCTGGCGGATAATCTTCTAAATACGCTACTACGTTTACTGGTATTGGCTTATTATTATTTACATAGTAGTGCCTTATGGCCTCTACTACGCTATCAATATTATTGTTCATATATTCCCCCATTTCGAGCGACCTTTCGCCCTACGTCTTTCGACTAGTCTCTGGACCTTCCTCCACCTTATAAATAATTATATCACATTGGCGGCATGCCAACAAGACTAAATTTAAGGTGGAGTATTGGCTGCTGATTTCCCAATTCTCAATATTTTCAAGCATTCAAGCTCGCTATTACTAGCCACTTTGTAGCTATTGAGACTCTAAGGGGGTTCCAGCAATTAGAGGGATTTATAGGCAACCAGTTTTAGTTAATCGCCTTCGCTGCTTGACGCAGCTTACTAAACAAAGTCTTAACTTCGTCCACTTCACATGGCAAGTTAAACACCATCTTGGCAATCGTGCTGTGCAAGTCACCGCCAGTCTTAAACACTGCTTGCAGATTTTTGTCACCAGAAAGAACCGCAGCGTAATAAACTTCCGCCGTTGTCAAGTCTTGTGAAACGATCTTGTAACCTGGCGGTGCTACAATGCCGCCCTTGATAATAGGATCGTCTCGCGGAATCTGCTGTGCGTTGAACTTACCACTACTAGACAAGCGCCCAGACGTGGTGAAGATCATATTGAAGTTAGTACGAATACGCCCGTCACGATCTACCTGAGGCAGAATCTTGGAGATATACGTACTTCTAATCTTCTCAAGCTGCCGAATAGTTAGCAGTGCCTTAGGCATTGGATGCTCTTCAGCTAGCTCTTTAAGAACTTCAGCATCTGTAGAGATAGCGCCAGTAGCAGTCTTCTTGCCAGTAGGCTGTAGCCCAATATAATCAAACAGCAGCTTACGCAGCTGTAATGTACTATTAGGGTTAAAAATCTTACCTTCCGCAGCCTCAAAGTCGTGTACTTCCTTAAACGTGTACAAGTACTCCTTAGCTGCAGTAATCTCGTCCTCTAGATACAGGCTAGAAGCTGCTAGTCGCTCCACACTAATAGGGATACCTACTTCCTCCATATCCATAAGGAACAGAGTTCCACGGATCAGTAGGTCACGATACACCTTATTGAACTTAAGGTTATCACGCACAAGTGGCCAGAACTTCTGGAACAGTGCATACGTTACCGCCGTGTCGATAGACGCGTATTCCGAAATAATATCAAACGGAATAAGGTCGTAGGTGAAATCGTCTTGAAGAACGCCGTACTTAGCACAGTACTCTTTCTTAAATTCCTCAAGAGGCGAGTCATAATCACCGTAGTCCGTGTACTTAAGGGCTAGGTGCTTTAGACTATGGCTGTCGTTCTCGTCCAGAACATAATGCAACAGCATTGTATCGTGAACTTTATCACGAGGAAAGTCAATATTAAGATGATACTTAATCATCTTAAAGTCGAACTTCATATTGTGGAATACAGGAGTAAACTCGTTAGAGATTCGCTGTAGTAAGCTAATGCATACATCATCCAAGCAATCTGTTAGGATATACCGACCCTGGCGTTCCTTATAGGTGAGTGATAGCCCTAGGACATACCCGTCTCGCGGATACAGGGCTGTAGTTTCAGTGTCCCACGCAACAAATTCTTCCGCATTCTCTAGCACTTCACGAAGGTAACGCTTTGCCTCCTTAAGGTCGTCAATACCAGCAAAATCACCGTGCGTTCCTACAAGTGAAGTACCTTCGTAGATACGCATTAACTTGTCTGTCGCACGCTTGAAGTCTGGCTTACCTTCAGGCTTAAAGGAAAGCATGGCAGGATTAGGCATACAGACAAACTTGTCATTAACAAGCTGCCCTGCCATATTAGTCACAGAAGTTACCCCTGCGAAGTGCTTCGAGGCTTCGGCACCGATAAGAATAACTAAGTCGTACGGTTCAGGATCGAACTCTAGTGTAACATCCTTCTTTAGCAGCTTAGTAATAGGTACATCACTAAGATGGAAGTGCTCAAACTCAAAAGGGAAGTGATCAGAGTACCGTGTGCGATTCGGGGCTTTATCAATTAGTGCTACGCGTTTACTCATTTAATGGTATCCTTGGTCTAAATTTTGTATCAGTTGGTTCAGGCTCGGGATCGGTAAAGTCTAACGCCATCACAAACCGCGGCTCATCTAGTTTAACTAGCGCCTGATATGCGAACTGAAAAGACTCGATACCCAGTAGTATGCGGCCCTTTCGTGCGTGAGGGCACCCGCAGTCACAGTGCTCCATTGAGGCAATGCTGTGTAGCGCCTCGACAGCTATTCTATACTTTTCTTGTAGTGTCATTTTGCTGTGTACTCAATCAATCCACGAACTTCTTCGCTATCTAAGCTGCCTGGGTCGGAGCCTTCTGGCAAGTGAATTATCTCTACTACGAACTCTAGTTCCTCAATTACAGGCTTTAGAGTCTCGGCGGCCTTAGCTCCGGCCGCATCCCCGTCAAACATAAGGAATACGTGCGTTACCCCTTGCGCTTTAAACGGTAGTAGTTTCTGTTTTGTATCTTTATGTAGTGTATTAGTGCCGAATGTGCATACTGCATTATACAGTCCCTTATCGTATAGGTTTAGAAAGTCGAAAATACCTTCTACTAGCACGATACTACCAGACTGTACCTCCAGCCTTGGAGGGAATACAGGCATCTCAGCATTGACAGGAAAGTTCATGTACTTAGGTACAGCGTTACTAAGTACATGTCGCGCTACATATACTCTAGTCTTTCCAGTAATGTCTTTTATAGGGAAGATAATACGGTCACTTAGCTTTTCTACTTTATGCGTATAAAACGCCTCGAACCGCTTTAGTGTCTTTACGCTAATGCCGCGGAATGCTCGTAGGTAAGGAGTAGCGCCATCAGGCAGCGGTACCCCTTGCATAGACATAGTAACCTGTGCTAGCTTATCTTTTAGTTTCGCAATCTTAATAGGTACATGGTTAGTAAACACGCCATAGTACTTAAAGATATTAGTTTTGTAGCCGCATGAGAAGCAGTGAGCTGCCCCAGATAGTCTGTCAATACGAAAGCTAGGGTTACTATCAATATGCTCTGGATTTAGACACTTAATAAGGTAATCGCGCCCAGATACTTTGTAGGCATGTCCGTGTTTCTGAATTAGCTCTAGTACCGGGTCGCTCATACTTAGTTACCTGTATAGCCGAATAGTTGATGCACTGCGAAGAAAGGAGGCTTCTGCTCAGTAGCGTCCCAATAGCTATTGTAGCTAAATACTGGAAGCCACTTACCTCTAGTCCACTGCAAGTGCCACGATTTGAATGAAATGTTTAGGAATAGGTTGCTCATACTTTTGTAAATCTAAATCCTATAAACCATAGGTCTATACGAATAAATGGCGTACCTTCGTGTAAGCCAAAGCCTACACGAAGCATTCTATTAGCGCTATCTAGCTTAATTTTTGTTACCATGGTGCATCTGTTACTGGTTCTTGAGGGCCGCCTTGCTCAGCCTTAGGGTCGGCTTTCTGCTTACCAGCCTTCTTTACTTTCTCTTTAGGCTCCGGGCGGTCAATGCTAATAGGACTAATTCTTAAAGAATCCCAGTCCATAGGGCTAGTGAAGCTAAGTTCTTTACCACCACGAATCTTGGTAGTATCGAAACTAATTGCCTGAGCTTCCTTTTCGTGTGGCTTCATCAGTAATGCAATATCGGCAGCGTCTAGCAAGCCTTTTGCAAAACGTGCTTCGCCGCTAGCATCAATCTGATAGGGAGAAACAATTACCACACCGTGCTTACGCGCCAGGTTTTTGAGCTTCTTAGACACCTCGATCTGAGGCTTCCAGTCGTACATATCTGCACCCTCAATAACAATCTGGTTAACGTAGTCGACTACTACTAGCCCCAGCTTATCGCCTACCCTTGACTTAATCTTACCAATGTGCAAGTCAATACTGCTAATGCTAAGATCACGGTCATCGACGATGATCATTTGATTATCTGGCTTTAGCTTGCATTCTCTAATCAGGGTTTGTTCAAACTTAAAGCGATCTCTGTGCGCCATATAGTCATCCACTAACCCCTCGCTATCAGCGAACATACCTGCACGGGTCTTAACTAGCTTAAGCACTTCTTCTTCTGTAAGTGCGTTTTTCTTTAAGTTCTGATAGTTAACCCCTGACAGAATAGCCATATTACGTTGGTTAACTTCTCTAGCAACCATTTCGATAGTAAAGTATATCGAACTAAAACCGGATTCGTACTGGTTAACGAATAAGTTGGATGCTGTGATAGATTTGCCGGAACCGCGCTCTCCGCCTACTAAGATCAGCTCTTCACGAGCTACGCCGCCAAGCACTTGATCAAACGTATTATTAAGCCCTAAGTAGATTCGCTCTTTTTCGATTTCATCTTGATGCTGGAATGTGAACATATCAGCCATCGAGAATACTTTTTCACTAGTATGAGTCTTTTCTTCGATCTCCATAGCTATACTAGCTAGGTTATCTTTGATCTCATCAGTGTCATACATAGGCAACTTATCGACGAACTTGTCAAGCAGCCTTACCGTCTCGTTTTGTGTGTACTGGTCAATCAGTGCGTCTAAAGCTACTTCGATGGACACATCAGGTACATCGGTCAACTTTAGAGTAGCTAAGGTTTTGGACGCCTGGCCCTCTCTTAGCGTTACTTCTAAGTCATCAAAGCTAGGAATACTACCATAAGTTTCGTAGTGCTTATTGATGACAGAATAAATTGATGAGTAGGCGGCATCCAAATAGACGAGCTTAAGCTTAGCCCATACATCAAGGCTACGCTCAGTCATCAATTTATTTAGGACAATCGCGCTAACATCCATCTTAGCTCACTTTAGCTTCGTTTTCGATTATTACTTGGTCTAGAATCTCTAGCAGAGAGGTTTTTACCTTTTCTCGCAACTTACCTACGCTAGCCTGGTAGTTGGCGCCGCGTTCAAAAAGTAACGAAAATTGCTCATGTGAAATGAGCTGCTGAATGCCGAACGTAATGTAGTCATACGGCAGTGTAGAATCTGGAGCGATCTCTACCTTTACCATTCGACCATAATTTTGCACAGCGTTCTTAACAACTTCCTCTATCGTTAGAGACTCTGTGTCGGTATATTTTATTGTGACTTCCACAGTCGTACCCCAAAAGAAAAAGGCCGGGAGCTAGTAGTAACTCCCGGCCTGTGTTAGACGCTTATATTAGGCGTCAACGGCAGCCTTGCCGTCAGCCTTTTGACGCTTCTGAAGGCCGTCATAATCTGCAACCTTGATGCCACGACGGGTCAACAGGGTACGAATACCGCGCTCAGTCTTGCCAGCAGATGTTGCAATTTCGGCAACAGTCATAGTGGCAATCTTGTCGCCAAGAGCATCCACAGCATCAATATGCTCCTTAGCAGTAGATGCCTTCTGAGCAGGAATCTTGCTGATCTGCTCACCACGAGTCAGGCTAAGAGCCTTACCACGTGCGCTAGCCACGGTCTTGCCGAGCACTTCAGCAATTTCTTCGATGAAGGCACCAGCGTTAGCCATCGAAATAAACGTAGCTTCCTGTTCGGGAGTATAAGTACGGGCAGCTTCAACCTTCTCGGTAGGGCGAACCAGGCTTGTCAGTTCTAGAGCCAGCAGCTTACCTTGGATTTGCTTCGAGTTGAACTTACCTTCAGCAAAGTTCTCAGCGATTTCCTTGTACGTAAACGCGTTAGCATTTTCATTCACAAAGTCAGCCAGGTCGTTACCTTCAGCTTCTGTAAAAGCAGGAACCTTTTCCTTAGCCAGCGAAGCGACTTCGCGATCCAGTTGACGCAGCTTAGCAGCAACAGAACGAGCGCTAACACCAAGAGCTTCGGCAGCAGCGTTTACGCTAGCTGCGCTAACAGGTGAGGCATCACCAACAGTAGCCAGTAGGGTAGCAACGCTTTCGTCGGTCCACTTTTTTGCTTTTTCAGTCATGTATTTTCTTTCAAGAATTGGGGTAAATTTGGGATAATTGTAATGCCGAGGGATTCGGCCTTAACACGTTTAGTACTACCTCGATTCTCTTCGTCGACGAGGTAGCTAGTAGTTTTGGTAACACTTTCAGTTACCTTGAAGCCGGCGGCTGTCAATGCCGCAGTGGCTTCGGCTTTATTTTTATAAGAAGTCAACTTGCCTGAAATACAGACTGTTTGCGCCGTATCGCTAGTCGTTGATCTTGTAGTATTTGTTTTGAACGAGAATGGCAACCAATCTCGCATTTCTAGAAACTCTGTATTCAGCCATCCCATCAAATTATCCGTAGCTTTAGCACCTAGACCTGCCTGTTTGCAAGTTTCAGCACTAATCTCGTCAATTGATGTAATGACAGTACAGAGCTTTGTAGCTGCCGTATTTCCAATAAGCGGGATACTAAATGCAGCTAGAACTGTGGCCAAATCAGCGTCTCGGGAGAGAGTGATTTGCTCGTATAACTTTGCAGCAACCGTCTTGCTGCCAAGCCTTAGGGTCAAGGCTTGCTCATCGACCGAGTACAGCTCACACAAATCATCAAGATTGAGCTTTTCGATAGTTTTAGGGCCTAGACCCTTGATACCTAGTACCTTAGCGAAGTGCTCCAGCTTCTTGCCCAACTGAGCACCGCAGGCAGTGTTCCGGCAGAACAACTGGTCGTTGACTCGCTCAAGAGGGTACTGACAGCACGGGCAAGTTGTCGGGATTTTGATTTGCATAGGTGTTTGTCGATTCAATATGTATATTATACCTTAACGGAGCATGTGGGACAAGACAAAATTTTCAGAGCTTGTCATTCTACTTTATGTAGAATACATGGGATAACACTACCAGCCCGAATAACTGCTACACGATCTCCAATCGCCAGCCCGAGGGCTTCGATGAAGGCAGGGTTATTTAGCGTTGCTCGTGTAACTACTGCATCTTCGATCACAACAGGCTCTAGGATAGCTACTGGAGTGACCTTGCCGCTCTTACCTACCTGCCATTCAACGTCTAGCAAAGTAGTCTCTACGTGTGCTCCACGAACTTTCAAAGCATACGCACCTTGCGGGTGCTTTGAAGTGTATCCCATCTCCTCGAATAGCTCGTTATCGTTTACACGATACACCATGCCATCGCTAGGATAGACCTTTTCAAGGTCAAGCTCCTTGACAGTAGTGAAGCCTAGCCGTGACAGAGCACGCATATCACCGTCGTACGTAGCTGTCAGGTACGGGTAGCAACCATATGCAACGAAGCTAAGAGCGCGGGTGTTGAACTCGTCGTCGTTCTTTAGATTTAGAGCGCCTGCTGCATAGTTACGAGCATTTTCGATATGCTTAGGAGCTACGACTTCACCAGTAACTTGCAAAATGCCTGCTACCGGAACGCTCTTAACTACTAGACTGTTTGAGCTTAGGATTTTGTCAGTAATGTCCTGACCTTCAATGCCGTCGCCACGGGTAAGGGCTTGTACCAATGTACCCTCAATGTACAACAGGCTAATCGCAGCACCGTCTAGTTTGATACTAGGACTAACATCCTTTACGTCAGCCAGTGGACGCTTCATGCCTTCGTCTTCGTAGAACTTCTGAAGACTGTACATGGGCTTGTAGTGCATACCTTTAGGGCCGCTAACTCCGGCACCAACTGTCTGGTAGTTCGCAATATCAGCAAGGGCATCAAACTGCTCATCGCTGATAATTGGGGAGCCTGCGTAGTACGCTCGACTTGCTGTATTAAGAAATTGCTCAACTTTGTTCATAGATATTATTATAGCAAATTAGGATAACAAAGACAAGACAATAATTACCAAGGTGTCTGCATACGAAATCGAAACGTCTTAACTTGGTACCAGCTACCCCATTTGGAGTAAAAAATCCAGTCCCGCACAGTAGTCCAGTCAGCCATAATATCTCCAATTGAGCAATAATTATACAGTATTAAGCTGCAAGGATCAACTCCAAAGTTTTGATGGTGTTAGGCTGGCTGTAATGCACAATACCAACACCTCCAGCCCCACACCAATCAATGATGTTGCGCGCAGAGTCGTCAATCAAGATAGAATCAGTACCGTTAGCATAAGCACTCTTCTCGCTCCAGTGACTTACACAAATAACACGTTTTGAAGTATGTAAGACACGCTGTACCCAGTATTTTTTGTCCTCAGCAGCTGTACGTAGTTCTTCAGTAAGTAGCGGTAAGGCTGTTAGAAACGTAATTTCATGGCCGCTCTTATTAGCCATAAATTTAATGCGGTTAAACATTTCTACAGCATACTCAGTAGGCTGTAGAGTAGCAAAGAAGTTTGGAATCTTCTCTGCTACAGCCCACGCAGCCCTAGGGTCAGCATGGTAATCTAGACCTAGACTTTCCAGCTTACCAAAGAAATCTGCAAAAACACCGTCAAGGTCTAGATAGATCATATAAGTTTATCCTGCAAAATGTTCGTTAATACGTGCGCGAATCTCATCCATAGAATCATTCAGTAGCACTTCACCATTACGGTATACAACCTTCAGCTCGCCGCCGTTAAACTCTTCCCAGGTACAGTTCTGAGTAAGTACGTAGTCACCCATAATGTCAATGTCAACACGTAGCAAGCCTGACGCAGACTTCTTAGTACCGTTATCAGTAATAGGATCCTTCGAGATAGCGATTAGCTCGTTATCGGCGTTAACTACTGCTGTAGCCTTCATAGCGAACCCGAGAGTATCACGGGTGTTGTACTGGTAGGTAAAGCTACCAACACCGAGAACGATATTGTCACTAGCCCAACCCTTATCAGCCAGCCGCTGCAACATTTCGTCAGCGGGAGCAGGGGTAATAGAGTCACCGTAGATCAGCCCCACACGAGGGCACAGGTTACGATACCCAGCATCATTAATAGTCCAGCCAAAGATATCAGCCAAGCACTGCACTGCGCCATCAACCTCGTACGCGCTAAGTTCCTCGCCTACTGCAACACGACAGAAATCGTGATTAACCGCACGGTAAAACTTATCTGCAATACTAACAGCGGAGTACTTGTCGAAGTTAGCACGGTTATCGAACTTAGCGTAGAACTCCTCCTCTGTAGCAAAGTACCCTACAACATCGTAGCCAGTAATGATACGTACCGGATCACCACTATCAGGGCGGAATACAACCTTGCTATTACCGAAAGCGTCCTCTCCACGAGCGAGAATCTCATCCTTCAGTTGTGCGGCAATACTGGTAGGCCCGCCTACTACGTTCCAGAAGTTCCAGGTATCGCTAACAATGGAAACGATACCGTTAGGATAGGTCTTGATAATGCGACGGTACGTCTCCAGCTCGTTAGCCTTACCTCCAGCACACATAACAGCGTGCTCAGTAGCAGGTACAGAACCATACATGCCGCCACCGTACAGCTTGTTCATAGCGTCGGCCGCAGGAATGTTATCAGTGCCCCAAAAGCTAGTCAAGTGCCCCAATCCGCTACGTGCAGCATCGTAGAATCCGCCCATACCACGCGGCGAGAAGTCGTGGGCTTGCCACATAATGAAGTCCTTGCTAGCGCCCGTATTATAAGCGTGCGCTTCCAAAATGTCGCGGTACACGAATGCGATAGTAGCACTAGTGCTGCTACGCCACAGGTCGAAACTGAGCCAAGTTTCAAGAGAATTAGGGAGCCAGTATTCGTCAGGGCTAGTATTGGTGATGGTCAGCACCGGCACGTTAACGTCTACAAAACTACCTTCTGGCAGTGCCTTAATTTCGATAGGCAAGTAGCCACGCGCCCACAGCTTACGCAGTCGTTCAGTAACGTAGCCGTTAGGGCCACAGAACGCAGGATACAACTTCTGCGCTTCTGCATCAATTTCACCCCAAGCTCGGCTAAAGAACGTAGTTTCCCATACATGGTTCAGCTCTTGCAGGAATAGCTGTAGTGCTCCGAACCAAATGATTTTGTTCTTTTGCTTAAATTCCCTGGGAACATTCAAGTGCGTGATGCTGCGCGGAGTGAAGTTACTTACTACCTGACGAGTGCCTGCTGGGTACTGGTCAGGGTGGCCCAGCTTGTAGCTATCGAGAGAGTTGAGTGCGGTTTGTGCAAACATATTATTCAGCTGTAAATGAGTTAATTACGAAGATGTTATCGAAGTGTTCTTGTACTACAGCGACACCCTTACTAAAGATACCGTGAGTCACTGCCAGGTCTAGCTGGCCCTTATAACCGAACCTACGAATGACTTCAGCTAGCTCGACAAAAGTCCGGCCACCGTCACAGATATCGTCTACAACGATAAGTCGTTGGTAGTGAGTCAGGTAGTGTTCGTTAATCCATGTGCCGCTAATTGCGCCAGTCTTTGTATCGCGCAGCTTGTGTGCTTGAATAACGTCAACGCCTAGCGCGGCGGCCACTTTATGTGTTTTCTTAGCTGCACCAGCATCCGGACTAATCAGTGCTGTTTTAATACTACCCCTACCACTATCAGTGATACACAACATATCTTCTGTCCAAATCTCCCACTGTCTAATAGGGATGGCAGTACCGGGAGTTAGCATTCCTTCCAGTACATCGCTATGCGGGTCCCAAAAAGTGACGCCGGTAAAATTAAGCGAGTTAACTACTGCTACGAATGCTTGCAATGCGTTAGGCTCGCCGGGATTTGATACACGATCTTGTCGTGCAAATGGAAAATATGGAATATTCAGGAAAACGGCTTCCACACTACTAAGCTCTTGGCGGATAGCATTAGTGACCATAATCAAGTCTACGATATCGTCACTTCCGCGAAAGTGGCAACGTACTTCCGGAGAGCCTACAGCTTTCAGCTTTTCTGTATCAATTGACAGCCCACGTTCTCCGCCTGGGAATGTCCAGAACTTTACTGGAATATCAATACGGTAGTCGAGCGCGCTTCGCAATGTGATTGGCATGTTTGTTTCCTAACGATTAGTAATAATTATATATCAAATACGCTTTAGGGTCAAGTCCGTAATTTTAAGACTTCTTAGCTAGGTAAAAATCGCCTTTAACTAGTGCTCTGGATATGTATGTGGCACTGTACTTAGAGTGATAATACACACCGTACGCTGAAGTCCATGTTACGTCTACCCACTCAGGACCTACCATTGCGTGGTACACTTGCAGCGGATCGCTGCTATACTTAGAGCAAAACTTAAAATCATTACCTTCAGTTAGCAGTTCTTCGTAACTCCGACGCTCTAACATAGAGTAGAGTGCTCCATACTCCGGCCAGTCCTTTTCAACTACCAGAGTTTCTAGGCGTTCTTTGCCTTGTAGTACTCGCGACCCTTGGATAAGGATTTCCGCGAGTAGCAGCCCATTGAGCCCGTCTTTAGTAAGGTATTCACTAGCATCACTCAGCTTAATTACGATGTAGCGGTCTTCTAACTTAAATTGTTCGGACATTGTATTGCCTTTCAAAAGATTATTATACAACATATACGAGAATATTTCAAACTAATAAATTTACACACTAACACGTAACACTTAGCGAGATGTATAAATTTAGTGGTTTGGCGCGAGCAAAAAGAAAAGCCCCGTAACTTTCGCTACGAGGCTTTTGATTACTTAATGTTAAGCATCGGGATTACGCCACCAGTAGTCTGTGGCAGTGCACCATTCCAGCGCTGAGCTTTAGTGTACTCAATCAACTCTGGGGTAATAGATGCCTGGACCAGATTATTAGCTTTTGCCTTTGCTTCTGCAGCAATCAGTGCGGCGTCTGCCTCGCCACGAGCTTTTTCGCGTTCAATTTGTGCAGTAGCTGTAGCTGTCTGCAATTCATTCTCTCGTTGCTGAGCTTTTTGGGTAGCTTCAATCTTAGAGTTAATAGCTGCTGTGATATTATTAGGCAGTCGCATTGCACCAGCCCAGTAGATTTTCTCTACGTTAATACCAATACTAGTAACCTGAGCACGAACACGCTTAGTAACATCGTCCATTAGCTTCTCTTTACCGCTACCGTAAATCTCAGTAACGTCTAGCTTAGCACTTTCGCTATTGATAGCATCACGTACCATGTTACGCAGATAAATATCAGTGATTTCGTCTACGCCCTTACGGTATTTCTGAAACACAAGTCCTGCTTTATCAGCTTGAATGTTGTAGCTAAGGCCTACGTCGGAGTTGATCTGTGTGCCTTCCTTATCCTGGAAAGTCACAGATTCATCTGCCCCTTCAACCGATTTCCACGTCACGTTCTGTGTGTAAGTTGGGAAGATATACAGTTCTTCGTTCCAGCCTAGCCAGTATCGGCCTGGGGGCAGTACTTCGGCTGCTACACCCTTGTCATTACCGTATAGGTTAAACAGCACACCTACGTTGCCACCGCTGACGGACACACGAGATGCTGAGCCGATAAGAATAGCTACAAAGAGCAAAAGTGCGACTAGAGCGGAGATAAGTTTAGTTTTGTTCGTCATTTTTCAGTTTTAGTCGGTTTAGGGTGTGCACCGCTCACCAAGTATACGATGAAGCTAATGATGCTAATAAAGAATAGTAGCGTGCCTACTAGGCCTGCTACGAATGACCCGGTACTTCCGGAAAGTAGTGCAGGTAACCCTACTTTAACCAGCAATACCAGAGTCGCTAGCGATATCAGCGCTAGCGCTATCAGCAGTGCTGACAGTAGCGGCTTGTTTTGCTTTAATTTTGTCATAGTAATAGGTAATTATTTCCTCTCCCTCGGCCTGGGCACATACGTCCAAAAGGCCATCCATAACTGCTTTAAGGTTTTCGATGGAAGCCGGAATAGACACCCCTTCCCGGCTAGGAATCCATTCGCCGTCAAAGGACAGGAAGTATTTTCTTAGCTGGAAGTATGTGGTATCTCTGAAGTCGTTGATTACGAATCTAACCTGGAAGCCTTTGTCGTAGTTTTCCTCGATCAGCTTACTGTAGTGAATGTTTTCGTCCATTACAGAATACCTAAATAGCCCATAGGCCCTAGAAGGCCCGTTAGCCCACCTGCAAATCCGCGCTTAGAAAACCATTCATCAACAGCTAGCCGTATCGACTCATGAATAGCAGCATCACGACGCTCAGTACGAGCGTAGTAACCGTTAAAACTACGATACGCGCGAATTTTGCGAAATTTACGTTGTTTCACCATAAATCCTCTGAAAAAAGTTCTGTACCTTGATACGCTTTAGGGTCAGGATCACGCTTTAGCTGACCATAAAGTTGAGCATAGTTGTATGCGTCACAGCGGTCTAAGAACACTCCCCTATCTGTAAGGAAACCCTGAACATCAGGGCCAGCAATACCGCCAGGGATACTTCTAATCACATGGTGGTGTCGATTAGGCTTTGGCAAGCTATACACTACATCATTGTATTTAATTGCTACGTGAGTAATCATACACGTACTCCCAATGCTCGCAAATGCTCTAGAGAAGCCAGCTCCGACGCAGGCTGATAACAGAACTGTTGCCACTTATCACTAAGCAGCCAGCAACGATATACCCAACCATGCTGAGGATCGTTCTTCACTTCGCCTTCAATACGTGCGGTTGAGTCGTATCGAGCAGCATACACAACTTCGCCAACTGCGAATCTATCTCGTGTAGCCCCTTCCGGGATAAGCTCTGGGCGGAAGTAGTCATGCGACGCTGCACGGATAGGAACATGATTGCGTTCGAGAATAGACTTGACAAACTGTGCTGATCGGTAGAGTGACTTTGCGATTGCATCAATAGGCTCACCGTTAATGTATGTCTGAATCGCGTAAACGATCTCGTCTTGAGAAGCAGGCTTGCCCCTCTTTTCGGCACGCCGTTTAGCGTCCCTGGCCTGCTTCTCCTTAAACGTGTTAATAATAGTCCCAAGCCGCGTAGTATTATACGCCATACCAAGGATAGCACATGCATCCTTCTTGGAAATTGGCTTAGCCTGAGGGTCGGCTGGCTCTAGCAGAGAAATGACTTTGATAATGTTAGCATCAGTCATTAGCGCTTCCTCGGAAGCTGGTCGTTTACGTGTTGCCATATCAAAAGTCCTTTATCAACTAATCAGACTATATTATATAGTTTTTCACTTACATATTCAAGACAGTAATTTTGCACATAAAAATGACGGCACTAAGGCCGTCATTATTTAGCCTTACGGATAGCTAAGGTCTTGTTCGTCGTACCATGCTGCAACTAGGTCGCCGTGGCCGTCTACAAACTGTACCCAGTACGAGTTAGGTGATCCGTTAACATACTCGGCACGGCCCTTCACAAACCCAACTTTGTTGGGTTGCGTAATTACAACGTCTTGACCAAGGTCAAAGTTGAAAGTCATGTTAGGCCTTCAGAACGCTAAGCAGGTAGACAGCCGCCTTGCCAGTCAGCTTGGTCAGGATTTCGTCATCAACCGGAGCGCCGCGTTCCTCGATAGCTGCACGCAGCTCACCGATTGCAGACTCCTTAGACACACGGGTACCTCCGGTACCAGCCTTCTTCTCACCGCCAGCAGTCTTAGCAGCTACAACTGCTTCCTTCTTAACGTAAGCACCGGCTTGAACCAGCACCATGCGCACGCCGTTGGGAGACAGCTCATGCTCCTCTGCAAGGTCTTTAATAATTTCGCTAGTATTGTCCGCAGTAGGCTCAGAAGCCAGATACTGGGCAATAATAGTCTTCTTCAGTTCATCAGTCCAAGTAGCCATATTAGTGAATAGTATTGTTAGTAATGTTAGTAACTTGAATGCCGGCATCGCTAAGCGTCTCTAGGACGCCCATATACGCTAGCACTAAGGAGTACAGGGTATGTGTTGGGATTACCGAGTCAGGAAGGTCACGAATTGGTGTATCGTCATCAACATTAGCGACGATATTTGTAGAGATTGTACTAGCCACTACAAGGTTATCTTCCAAGAACTGTCGCTGCTCCCTGGTAAAGTAGACTTTCTTGCTCACACAAACACCTTTGTAATGTTTGACATACCTTCCGGGGTAAATCGACGGAAGCGGTTTGCCAGGTCATATTTAGCCATAACTTCCGCAAGCTCGCGCTGCTTAGCGTCGAACACCTTACGGTATTCTTCGAGAAACTCTGGCATATCGTCAGGGTTCAGTTCGCTAATGTCAATACCGAACACTACGCTCGTAGGCTCAGATACGACTAGAATATCACGCTTGGATACGTCACCACTGGCCTTAGTATAGTCGAAACTTGCGATTTGCATATTAGCCTTTATGTGTCAATCTAAGCAATAATTATATTATGATTAAGCAGATCAATCAAGTTTATAATTTTCGTCGTCTACTAGAACTACTTTTTGTAGTCCGGTACGTGCGGCTTCTTCAAAGGCCGGAATTAGTAGAACTGCCAGCCAGAACGGAGCAACTACCAGGTTAATTAGAAATGCTGTAAATGCGGATAGCTTTGGGTAGCTAGTGAACGCATTCGCAATGTTTTTGTACTTGGCCTCTTGCATCATCGGCCATAGCAAATGCACTAGCGAGTACAGCGATAGTGCAATGGCGGCTGCTGCGTAAATAAGTAGAAATGTCATTTAGAAGCGCGCAATATCTTTAATTGCGAAACTAACCTTCTGAGACAGAACCGTGGGCTTCTTCTTCTCAGCCTTGCGTAGATTTGCAAGGTACTCTGCTGGCAGTGCCAAAGTACGCAGGGCATCACCACTAACGATATGGTTAGAGCTAAACACTTCCTTAGGAACGTGCTTACAGAACTTCTTCAGCAACTTAGCTGTACGAATCTGCGACGCCGACCACTGAGGGGTAGTAGGAGTGCCACGACGGTATGACACATTGGCCATAGCGGCCTGGATTTGCTCAGCGTTACCAGGGCTGCGCTTCAGTGCGCGTTCCAGCTTCTTAAGGCGGTTAGTCTTCCACTTATTGGTAGCCTTGTAAGCCGATTGGTAGCCTTGCTTGGACTTGCTTTGTGATTTAGCCATAGATTTTAGTTATTTACAACTTGTGAGAATATATAATTATAGCAGAGTTAGAACCGCCGAGCAACTTAGAATTTTTATTCGATAAAATTACCGAACATGGCGATAAGCGTCTTTGTAGGCTCCGGGGTGCAGTAGATCGGCACAAGAATATTCTGGCCTAGCGAGATAAGGTCTTCCACTCGGGCAGCACCAATCTTACGACTATACTGCTCGTCAGGTCGGCAGTAGGCAACTGCTACACGAGCAAAGATACCGCGCGGATTACCTACAGCGTCTCTAATGACTGGCATGTAGCCAATAGTAAGGCCGCCTTTGCCAGTGCGCTTATTAAAAAGATGGACAACCCGAATTGGGTTAACCTTGACCATGCCGATAGGGGTATTAGTGTGTTCTACGTTCATTTTATTTAAGGTATGTACTATAAAACGAAAAAGGCTCGTTGTATTCACAATTATACAGTGAAACAGCGAGCCTTTCAAGACTATAATTTTAGAACTTAGTCAGTGTGGCGGTAGGGATGTATGCCCCACCCTTAACTTCAACGAAGAAGAATGTTTTACCTGGATTCAGTCGGGCCAGACGTTCGCACTCCGAACGTGCGTCAGCCGCAGAGAAATGCTGCGCTGGATCACGGGCAAAGCTAACACCAGTAGATGGTGCGATGCTGCCGACAATAAATGAACCAGTGGTAATAGTAGTTTGAGCTTGAGCCATTTTAGTTTCCTTAGTGTTAGCTGCTAGAGCGTTTAATTCGTCGAATAGGTCAAATATGTTAAGGTACTGTTTTTCCATTTTTACAGAGTGATCCAGCTAGTATCGTTACCAAATCGTAGTCCATCGTGCTTGATAGGGTCGTAGGATTCAAAGTGCCCGCTAATATTTTCGTCAGTATCTACATTATCTTCCTCAGTACCTTCAGGGTCTGGTGGGTAGATGCCGAACGATTCAGCATTCTGACAAGCCGACTCCCAGGCGTAGTCATCGAGTTCTTTCTGAGTAATGTTATCAGGAACTAGACAGAACTCTGTTGCGTCGGTACCTATAGTATCAGTACACAAGCGCAGCACCATCTTTTTGTATTCCATCTTGCACCCTTTATATCAGCGAATAAGTATTATTATAGACTGTTTTGATACTATAAGCAACTATGAATTTTTATTTGTGGTATGAGGTAGGGGACTCGAACCCCTACTAAGTGGGTGGAAGCCACCTGTGCTACCGTTGAACACTAACCCCACACATTAGTTACTAAACTTATCGTAAGTATCCATAATAGGAAATCCGTCATCCACATATGGAGCGACTTCCTCTTTATAATACTGCTCTCTAGCCGCGTAACCTGCGGCGTCTGCAATTTTATCGTTGACTTCGGCGCTGAAGGAAAATAGACCGGCTTTACTTGCCCATATCAAATACTCATGGTGATCTTCAAGCACATCCTGTACTCGGCAGCCCTGTAGCTTGCCCTTTGGGATCAGATCGCTAAGACTTAGGGTAGATGACTTTAGTTTGGTAAATGATTTAGACATAAAAAGGCGTGCCGCTAAGGGCACGCTATTTAGGCTTATATGGAGGTAGGTAAAGGAATCGAACCCTCACCGAGTACTAGTCAGTGGCGACGGATTTCAAATCCGTTTGCATGCCATATGCGCTACCTACCAAATCTATGAATTTATTACTCTTACGTATGTTATCTTTGGCCAATAGATACTGTAAGTTATTCTCTACATGTAACCCGCATACGTTTGTACCTCGGAGTGGTATTATATGGTCTACATGGTAGCCAATAGGACACTTAGCGTAAATTTCTTTAATAGCACCTAAATCCGCCCACTGCGGAGTAGCGGTCTCTATATGCAACTTACGTGCAATATTACGAGATATATAATTAGACTTATTGGTATTATAGTGTAATTTGCTATTGGCAGATTTAGCCTCTCTAACTCCGGGGTTAGTCGCATACTTAGTAGCGCTCCACAACGCGGAGCACGACATACACCAGGTCGTATGCCCTGAAGGTTGGTGTCGATCAGGGTAAAATTCGTCTATATCTTTTACGATATTACACTGTGTACAAATAGCCTTATACGCCAAAGATAGTAAGTACTTACTCCACTTAGCCGAATGGGGCTTATTAAATTTTGGAGTAATGTTTCTACGTATTATGCTTTCTAGCTTTCGATTATCTATGGACAGTGTCGCTGCTAGTGCTGATATTGATCCGGTCGTTATTAGACCATGTATTAAGGAGCTTACTGAGAACCCGTAGTTACTCAAATCTATAGTATCTAGACTGTAAATACTAACTATATCACTTACGAATTCTGGTACATCCATAACTATCTTCCGCCAAAAATTATATTATACTTAATTGGCGGAAGATTTTCAACTCAATTTTTAGTCTACTTACTTAATTACTTCTGTTCAGCTTTAAGACGCTTCGTCTCACGGGCCCTAACACGCTCGGCAACATCTTCGTAGTGAAGCCAGATATCTTTACCGTCTAGCAAAGATGCGATTTCCTTCTTAGACAGGAAATCCTTGTATACGTCTGTCATGAACTTTGCAGACCATTCACGCTCAAACACAAGCTGGTCGTACATTTCACCGCCTTTACCCTCAGAACCTCCAGAATAGTTGTGCACCATAAAAGCACTATGGGGAGTAATCTCGAAGCGATCTCCTGCTAGGAAGATCATAGTTGCGGCACTCATGCAGTCACCTTCAATACTACAAGTAATTGTAGCTTGAGTTTCTGACATAGCACGAACAAACTGCAACGCAGTGGCGGTGTAACCGCCCCGACTGTTGATGTGAATAATAACTTCGTCTTGTGGCTGCGCGTTACGAATAGCACTAAACCAATTAGCGTAAAGCTCAGCATCTGCTACTGCGCCGCTAAGGTAGAAATCGTAGCGCACACCTAGTGGTTCTGCGTAAAAACTGTACCCTGGGTCTGAAATACCGTATGAGTTCTTTTTCTTCTTTTTAGGAGACATATCGCAGAAGGTTAGTGATGGAAAGTGGTGCCGGCTAGAGGAATCGAACCCCTGACCAACTGCTTACAAGGCAGCTGCTCTACCAACTGAGCTAAGCCGGCTATGGATATATGGACGCCGTAGTTGGATTTTAACCAACCTATATCCGGTTTGCAATCGGATGCCTAGACACTCGACCATACGGCGATTGAATTGTGGTACCTCGTGAGAGAGTCGAACTCCCGACCTGTTGGTTCGTAGCCAAACGCTCTGTCCACTGAGCTAACGAGGTATTAGTATAGAGTACACCCTGGTTCGGTCGAGCCTACTTGTCCGTATCCTTTAAACGGTGAGCTGATAGCCGGGGGTGTACAAACTTAGTATAGTGTGCTTACCGCACGTGGTAAGCGAATTTCATGTGCGCAACAAGGGCACTCGATATAAGCATACCGATCCGTATCGCCAAGATAATCAGTGTCGGCACCTATTTTAACTTCTACAGCAGTGTAGCCAATAGTGGCACCGCAACTACGGCAGTCGACTTGCTTAGTCGGTTTAGGAGGGCTGATAATTGTTGGCATAGTTAAGAGCTGAGAAAAGTAAAGTTAGGAATTGGCCCGTGCATCCAGCGGCCTTCCGGGAATCGAACCCAGATCGTTTTTATAGCATTAAAAAGAAGTAACTAACTTAAGCACTACAGCTTATCTTGGTTGGGTTGCTGGGACTCGAACCCAGTTCACTCGGCTTAAGAGGCCGGCCTTCACCATCAAAGTTTCATCCCAAAAATCTCTATGCTGTACACCTAGGAATCGAACCCAGCTACTCTTCGTTAACAGCGAAGCGCCTAACACCTTGCCAGCCCGTGTACAGCATAGAAATCAAAAATAACCATATTTTAGTACACATACCGAGGCTTAAGGTTTCCTGGTTGAGCATAAAGCTCCCTGGTTGCCGATGTGTACTAAAATATGGCGGATAGTACGGGACTCGAACCCGTGGCAGCTTGCGTGACAGGCAAGTACTCTAACCAACTGAGCTAACTATCCATGTGCAGCCTAAGCCATCGCTGCGTGCCCTATAGCTCACGATACTTTGCATATCCTGAAGGGTTTACATAGGTACTGCCCCTATGCGAGTCTACCTAGGGTCACCCTTTGGCAAGTGGCGACATTTAACGTGGCTAGTGCCACGGACGCCTCTAGCTTTCGCTAGCACCGTTACGTCAACGGAACCTAAGGTAGGTGTATGGTGCGGGGTAAGAGAATCGAACTCTTGACAAGACGTTGGCAACGTCCTATTTTACCATTAAACTAACCACGCATTAAAAATGTGGTGCCCCAGGCGAGAGTCGAACTCGCAATCCTATCGGCGTGGGGGTTTAAGTCCCATGTGTATACCGTTCCACCACCAGGGCTAAAATTGTTAAAGTACCCGAACCAGCTGATGGCCGTAGTCAAATTCGATGAATACGGAACTAGAGTCGGCTACCAGCCCCTCTGCATCACGGATAGAGCAGTAAGGCCCGCGCATGATCTTGAAATCAGCACCGTTCTTCCAAGCCTTGAGAGCCTGCTCTTTAGTAGAGTAACTACGACCATACGCGGCTTGAAGCACGATTTGTGAACTAACTTGTCGCAGAGCTTGATTCATAATGATTTCCTTATCGACTAAGTAATTATTATATAATGATTTGGCTTTACAAACAAGTGCATATTTTTATTGGCTACCCGCGAAGGACTCGAACCTTCAACTTTGGTTTTGGAGACCAACGTAGTTGCCAATTACACCAGCGAGTAATAGCCTGTAACATACGCATTAGTAACCGCCTTGCGGCAATGGTTAGTATGTGAAAACTAGAAGTAACTAATACTATCAACAAGGCTTAGAGAGACATAGTAACAGTTAATACAGTGAGTTTTCAGTCCAATTAGAAGTAACTGTATTATTCAACATATGTCTTTCTAAGCCTTGCGGCCTAGAGTACCACTCTGTTAATATGCTGACTGACTACAGCATTCCTGTGTGGATTTTAGTCTTCGACAGCCTTGATATAATCAAAAACTGCTTCAGAGAAGCCTGTAATGGTTTCCCATTCAGCACTATTAATACCATTGGTATTAGAGCCTACATTAATAATGTAGTTACGTCCGGCCGGAGCCAGCCGCTTTGCAGTTGCTGGGTTATAAGCACGGCCGCTGCTGCTAGTATCTTGCTCGTCTGTAAAAACGATAACGCGATCCACAGGGCTACCACGCTCAGCCTCTGCAACAAACTGCATCACCTGAGTGAAGAAGATACCGCCGCCACCAATCTTTCCAGTAAGCTCGCGTGAACCCAGGTAATCTACCAGCTCCATACCCCGCAAAGAACGACCAACAGTTTCATCACTGATCAGTACGGTAGCATGTTTGCGGGAACCATCACTACCGGCAGTAGCGTAGATTACAACATCTTCGCACATTTCCTTAGCGATAGCGGCCATTGCGCCGGCTGCTTGAATGCGAGTCATATCAGACTTATAGCTGATAGCTGCACCCATAGAACCGCTAGTATCAATAATCAATACAGAGCGACCCGGCAACTTTTCCTTCGACTGAATAGACTTCAACATCATCGCCTGCATAAGCAAACGCAATTCAGGGCAAGCCTTAGCTGCCGCTACGAATCGGAAAGGAAGCACCTTGCTAACATCCAGCTTAGCGCCGTAGTAAACCAAAGCCTCAATGGAGATACCAGACTCGCGCATATTACGCAAGTTGCGCAGGAATGCCAAGGCACCCAACTTATTGTCAGCCATCAGACGTTCAAAAGTGGTACGCTTATCAGCGCCACCAGAAAGGGCCACTTCCCAGGTATCTGGGGTCTTCAGCTCCTTATTAGCAATCTTCTTAAAGAGAGCTTCCTGCTTAACGTCTTTAGGCTTAGGGTGGCAAAGAAACAAAGCGTCACGCAAGCTAATAGCTGCGCTACCTTTATCCCATTTTGCAAAAGTGTACTCACTAAATGGCCCATCGGTAAAGGCCATTGCAATACCCTTTTTAACCTGGTTAGAAAGGGGCTGCTTTTTATCTTTCCAATACAGGCTGATAAACTCGCCGATCTCGTCAGGACGTTGAATAACTGCAAACAGATCGGCAGCTTTCAGCTTACCAATACGAGCAAGCTCCCGCATCAAGAACAAAGGAATATGACGAAGCATGTACTTGGTACGTGCTTCGATCGCCAAGCTAGCTACAGCCTTAGGGTCTGCCTTAGCTACAACCTTCTTAAGGGCTTCGGTATGGGTAACACCATCAATATACGCGGCATCTTCAAACAGCATAGATGCCAGAACAAGCCGGCGAAGCTGCTTATCGACTGCAATAGTAGGAACAACAGTACCTGCGTCGTTAGTAGTGTACGATGCGCGAACACGACGATTCGTAGAAGCCATTATGTGTTTTCCTTTATTGTTTGCGATTATATTATTATATCAGCGTCAGCAATCTAATTCAAGATTACATTTATTAGTGTGTAAGAACAAGCGGTAATAGTAATCGTGCTCTACCAGCTGAGCTACTTTGGCTTTTGGCCGCAGAGTGGATTCGAACCACTGACCCCGTCATTACAAGTGAAGTAACTATTTCCAACACTATACACTATAGTATTAGCGGGAACAGGTCGATTACAGGTTTATAGGAGCTGCCGTTCTCCCGTTGAACTACTACGGGTATTAACCGTAGGTCGGAGTCGAACCGACGTATGCTGCTAGATTGTGAAGTATCTGTAATCTACACCACGCTTATATAATATATCTAAAATACATTATATAAGGGTGGTAGTAATAACTGGACTCGAACCAGTAACCTTCTCCGTATGAAGGAGCTGCTCTACCAATTGAGCTATACTACTACAATAATCCGCTTTTGTCTGATAAGCGGCAAGAGTTGGTGAAAATGGTACCCGTCGGCCCTCTTGACACTTTGTAGCGTTTAACGGCTACGCCCTACCACGTTCGGGCACGGCGTTTCACCGATACGGGCCGGTATTTCAGGCCATGTTCTTGCGACGAGAATGCTTTAGTTTAAGAGTTAGTAGCAGTTAACCTAGCTGCTACAATCACTAGGCAGGGAGTGACGAAAACCCTGCTGTTAGTTGCCACTATTTTAAGGTAAGTACTATTATGATGAACTTAAACTATTCACTACGTCTAACTGGTTGCGGGGCCGGAATCGAACCGGACTGTGAGCTTATGAGACTCGTATGCTACCGTTACATTACCCCGCGAATAAAATTGTAGGCCGGTGAGGTATGTGCACTTCACGTCAGTCGCTAGGGTGCTCCCATTCTCCGTTTACTTTCCTTACCTACATGCGGTATGTAGTATTAGGTTGCAGTATTTAGTATTTAGTTTACTAATACTGCGCGGCCTATAAATGAGTGTAAGGCCTACCGATATTACTATACCCCCGATAAGGCACGGGAATCGCCTTGCAATTGGTACCCAGTGATGGTTACGATCCACCGTCTAACGATTATCAGTCGTTTGCTCTGCCATTGAGCTAACCGGGCATTAGATTACTCTGACTTCGCCTTCGGCTTGCTAGTGCGAGCCTTGTTTTTGGCACGACGCTCTGCGGCAGCAGCTTTCATAAGCTCGTTATGCTTAGCCATTGCAGCGCGATCAGTTTCCAGATATGCGTAGTACATTTATCGTCCTTTGGTTAAAATACTTATATGTCTGACCCTAAACTACGCTCCCTTATGCGGGGGCCACGTTAGGTTATAGAGGCAATTCGATCGACCAAGATCGTTTCGCCATAACACTGGCGGTCTTTTCCAGCCTTAGGGTCAGGCATATAAGTATAGTTCAATCGGCAATTTAGGGTCACCCTGCAAGGTATACTTCTTCATGCAGCTACCGTTAGCTTATTGCAGTCAGAAAACGGTACTGATGCACTTTATGTATGCCGATTGAACTATAATCACTGTGTCTAAGTAATTATTATATCAATTATAAACTAGCGAATCAAGTCTGTATTAACTGGTGTGACTACGGGTTTCGATCCCTATCTAAGCGTTTCACAGACGCTGGTGCTTCCATTACACTATAGTCACCACATGAATTGGCGGATCAACTGCGACTCGAACGCAGAAACCGGCTCTCACCGATCGACAGATTAGCAATCTGCTCCAATACCATTATGGGATTGATCCAAATTTTGGTAGGAGGGGTGGGAATCGAACCCACATTAACCGCCTTATCGAGACGGTGCTTAGAAGTTTATAAGGCTTCCCCATAGGCCAGTATTAGCAACCCTCCCACGAATTTACCATATCAAAGTGCACAAAAACATATTCGTTTTTTGTCGGGCCCGCTAATGTGCACTTTGATATGGTAGAGGCTGTGAGGTTCGAACTCACGACTTACTGGTTAAAAGCCAGTTACTCTAACCAACTGAGTTAAGCCTCCGTATCACGCTTCCATTTGCCACGAAGCTGCTTGTGGCTTTTCTTATGGGAACCAGCACCGCCGCGCTTCATCAGCGCTAGAGCAATGTGGTTCCTAGGTTTCAGAGGGTCAATATCCCCGGTTGACTTTTTCATATTCTTCCTTTGTTAGCCAATTGGCTACACGATATTTAGTACGCTGAGTCTCAACCATATTACCCATGCGATGAACTACTACTGTAGTGTCTACACGCCGCAAGTTAGTCACAGCACCTGGACGATAGCAGTGATCGCTAGGGTAGTTAATTGGAACGCCGGTGAGAATATCTTGATCGGCATAGTTCTTGTAAATATAGCAGTCAGAAATATCAACGATAGGCTTAGTCATTATGATTCCCGTTAAAGATATTATTATATCCCGAATTAGCTACTAAATCAAGTCTATATTTTGGTGGAGAATATGGGAATCGGACCCATCAGGAATTCCTTGCAAAGGATTTCTGTACCCCAGTACATTCCCCATCTAACTTGGTGGTTTCGGATGGAATCGAACCATCGACGCATACCTTTTCAGGGTACCGCTCTTCCGTCTGAGCTACAAAACCATTTATATTCGCACTACTTACTGCATGACTTAAGTCAACGGTAGCTTTTCCTCATTGTAGCCGCTAAGCTACGAGTTATTATGCTACACACTCCGCTTTAGGGATATACCGGCCGGGTACCCTTATTTCTCTGGAGAGCAAGGTATAGGTGCTATTTCAACCTAAAACGAATAGTACGAATATAGATGGTGGAGAAGGTAGGGATCGAACCTACTTGCCCGAAGGCCACTGGGTTACAGCCAGCTGCCCTACCATTAGAGCATCTTCTCCATTTGTTGTGTGGTAAGGGTGATTGGACTCGAACCAATAACCGCCAGGATCAAAACCTGATGCTCTACCAATTAAGCTACACCCCAACATATTTGTAATCGCTGCCACGAGTCTCGTTACTTTACCGTATGCATCCGGTGTTTCTCTCAGTACGTGGTCTAGTCACAGCCTCGGCCATATCCACAGAATCCAACACCGACCCCGCGGTGACGTTCATCCTTCTTCTTTCTGACTATCAACAACTGCCGCTGACATACAGATCAGCTTCCAACGATTATAAATATGGTCCGTCCTGCAAGGCTCGAACTTGCGACCACATGCTCCCAAAGCACGCATTCTACCAACTGAACTAAAGACGGTTATTAAGTTAATTTACAGCTACTAACACCCTTCCAAGCCTCATTAATTATGTTGGAAGCTAAGGCCGAATTGCACGGCGAGCACGGTTGTACGCTGTAAAATCTGGTAGTTCCTGGCGGGATCGAACCGCCGACCTTTCACTTGTAAGGAGATTGCTCTACCGCTGAGCTAAGGAACTATATCAGAATGTGCTATTAAGTGGGTCGCTGTTAGAGGCCAAATTTCTAAACCCTAGGTCGACGCGGGCTGGCATAGTGCTTGCACAAATTGTTGCAACAACTAACACACTCTGATATAGTTTCTACCATATCAGAGCATACTAGACTGGATCGCCGATCACCTTATCCAGACGGTGTTACTAGGCGAATTAGTATGCTTTGATATGGTATCGTTGGTAGAACGTGACTCTACATTGCCACACCCTAGTGTGGAGGCTTACATTAGCCGACAACGATATATGGAGCTGCTAGTGAGACTCGAACTCAACATCTATTCCTTGAAAGGGAACCGTCCTGACCTTTAGACGATAGCAGCAATGTATAATTATATAACATCTAAGAACACTAATCAAGCCAATGTTCTTAGATGTTACGCAGATCGCTCTGCGTAAAAGTCGGTTATGTATCGTCCGACATACTGGGAACGGCACAACCCCAGTATCATCTACAGATTTAATCATGCGCCATAGCTGTCTTTCCAGCGTCATTGCGGCGAATCAAGGATTGCCAGAAATTGTTCCGGTTACGTTTCGGATTCTAGCCCTACTTTCCGGAGGTATTACACCCGCATTCAAATTTTGTAACAGTTCTTTAGGCTAACTTAGTCATTAAGGGTCGCCAGTCCAAGCTACGCAAACTACTCGTCTACTGCGCTGAGTTATTAGTGGCCCCTTGTTTTATCTCGGAAAACGTGGGATTAAAAACGTTCTGTCAGTACTGTGCTAGGCCTGTAGTCATCGACAGAAATATAATTATAGCAAATCCAAAGAGCAAAATCAACAGAGTTTTTACTAACCCTCACCAGTAATACTGGTGAGGCTTGTTACCGACAGAAGGCGGGTCACTATCTTCAGTGTCCTCAAGTAGGACTTTACGTTCCCAGGTACGACCACGTCGACGCATTGGGCGAATCATATGTAGATGTGTCCACCAACTAGGTGTCTGCTGATACCATTTCCATTCAATGTTCTTAGACTTCCTAACTTTAGGTTTAGTCGTCTTTCGCTTCATAGCACAGAAGCGTGTCTTATAGATCGGGGTAGCGAGCTCAATCACTTGCCATGTGCGACGACACAGCGTTTTTGTAACCTCAGCCTCGTACGCCACTAGAATAGTGTCATTACCCGAATCGTAATGCTCCCAGAACTTTCTGGGCTTATCTTTCCATGTTCTTGACATTTATGCCTCCTTATCTACATAATTAGCATAGCAGTCTCCTTGTTAGGTTGAACATACTAAAGCAGTGCGAGCTCATCTGCACACTTAGGCTTTTTGACTTCTCGCTCCAGCTGGCTCTTACGTCAGTAGCGTCACTTTAGTTAATTAAATTTTGGTGGGGATGACAGGACTCGAACCTGCACGCTCTTACGAACCCGGACTTCTAAGGACCGGAAGGCTACCAATTACATCACATCCCCATAATCTTCCATTAGTGGACGGCACAGGATTCGAACCTGTATCGCCATAATTCAAATCACTTTTACGCACGATAAATATGCTGCAGGCATTGTCGTTGCAACCTACCGTATCAAAAGATGCAGCGTAGGCGTGATGTATCGTTTAAGATACAACCGCGGAGGCCGACTTTCCAGTTAGTCGTAGCCGTCCACTAATGAAAGCAAATAGTAGTAGTGATAGTCCCAAACGGTGTTTTCGGCTCCCGGCACTTCATCTGCTAGCTAGGCTAGGCTTACGAATCAGATAGTTGATGGCACTGGTTTACGCGGTAAACTATATACTTCTACTACTAAAATGATAACACTGACAGGTATCGAACCTGTATTTCACTGGCGATCCCCACCATACGCATACATAAAATAAGCGTGTGGGCCCTTGCGTACTAGCCATTGTACTACAGTGTTATCATTTGCTCTAGGCACAGGAGTCGAACCTGCAATTCCGTGCGCGCAGTGGCGGTTTCCCAATTAACCTAACCTAGAGCAAATGAAACGATTTAAGTAGTTTGCGAAAGACGAAGAATACGTTATCTGCCGGTTCGTATTCCATCTAGTCAGTGACATTGCACATATTGTACTCCCCAGGGCAGTGGAGTATCATATAGTCTCTGTAATGACCGTAAACGCTATTCGCAAACTACTTAAATTGTCGAATAAGTAGTTATTATATAACATTTAAGAACTCGTCAGCAACTTAGAATTCTTAAATGTTGACAGGCAATCCTTACTGTCATTATGGGACGGGTCATAGCAATCCACACTAGAACATTTGGCCTATATTTTATTTCGCGCCTCAGTGGTTTCTTCACTTTGCGAACAATTATTATATCACGGCTAAGAGACCAGATCAAGTTCGTATTTATGATTGCTTGACGATCTGTGCGTCTCTTGCCGGGATAAGTATCTATTATACAGGTTTTGCAACCCAGCGACAAGTGAAAATTTCCGAAGCCTTAACTAAGTAATTTCCAATATCGCCGACAGAACAATAATTATACAGAAATTGCTAAAGTTTAGCAAGCTAGTATTTTTAATGCTCAGATAGTTGGGTAAAATTGCCGTTGTGTCGGATAACAAGATAGGCAAACTTCATACGTATCCTTACTGCGTATAGTCAGTTCGTTCATAAATCATGCGTCTAGCTTCAGTATCGCTAGGCACATAGTACAACTTATCACAGAAATACTTATCGGACCCAGTGATCTTCTCTAGTTCCATATACTGGTGGAACTCCTGCCCTAGGCGTAGGTGCTTGTTATGTTCACTTTTAATAAATTGCTCTACTACGCTATAACTAAATTGCAGCATATAAATCTCCGAATCAGACTATATTATATAATCAATAAGCGACTAAATCAAGTCTCAATTTAAACACTCACTTCAAGAACTCACTCTCTTTATAACGCTTAAGCTCAGCTGCATCGAGAGAGCAATATGTACGAAAAGTATTTTTATCTACTTTATCATAAAATGCTTCCGCTAGAGCGTGCTGCTCAGCGAACTTATCGGCAGGCAGCCCTAGAAACCTGTAAAGAAAGGCACAGATGAGAAATTCTCGTGTGTATCCCATAGCAAAAAGCCTCCGTAACATATGCCATATTATAGCACTGTTAAGGAGGCTTTTCAAGTTAATATTAATAGTTGTCGTAATCAGCTAGATTAGTTTCAACTTCGCGTTTAGTGATTGCGAACCGCTTTTCTTTTGGAAACGTGTTTTGTACGTCCTCATAAGATACTTCTGTCGCTGAAAATACACCAACAACGCAATCCCATCCATACTCTAGGTTGGTTACAACATATACTTTACCGTACATATTTCTTCACCACAGCCGATGCCATCTTACCGTCATAAAGGCCAGCGTACTTATACTTCAGCTGGGACATTACTTCACCCATAGTGGTGAAGCCTTCGCCAATAAATGCTAAAACAGCTCCGGACAGCTCTGCTTCGGACATTTGCAGCGGCAGGTACGAGCGCAGCAGGATAGCTTCCTGCTCATATGCCTTGTACAGCTCTACCTCCGGGCTTAGCTTAGACATAGTGAACTTTGCGTTTTCCACAAACTTCTTAATCGTCGCTACTACGGCCTCATCAGTAAGTGGCTTACCAGTACGCTTAGTAGCGGTATCAAGCTCACCAAGCAAAGTGGTTAGCACATTACGCTTCATATCCTCGCGCTGGAAGCGCGCAGCCTTTAGGTCGGCAACAATCTTTTCGTGCAAAGTAGTCATAGTATTATTTACGTTTATGTAATTTTTTAGGCCTGCCTGGAGTTGAACCAGGGTTGAGCGTTTATGAGACGCCTATTCTAACCGTTGAATTACAGGCCCTAAACCTTGGACCGACCTGGAGGAATCGAACCCCGTGGCTCCTTCCCACTAGTTTATGCCAACAGCTTAGAAGACTGTTGTGGGGACAGGTCGGTTATGTCTTTTCTTCGATCTAAGCCACTATTATATAATGGCTTAGCGCAAAGATCAAGATTAAATTTCGATAATTGCTTCAGTACCCCGCCAAGTACTGGCACGTGGCTCATACTTAACGTACCCGCGAGGGTTAGCTACAACACGGCAACCTTCCACCGTGTAGTCTGAGCTAGCGTGAATATGCCCGTGCGTCCACAGCTTGATAGAAGGGCGATCCATAATCAAGAAGTCCAGGTCAGAGTAGTAGCAAGGAGTTAGTGCATGACCAACCCACTCAGGCTGAACACTCTTAGCTGTAGGTGCGTGGTGAGTAACTACAACGCACTTATCGTGCTCGCGTACCCTATCGCAGATGTACGACAAAGAGCGAATATGTCGCTCAATCGTGTCATCCGGCTTCATTTTGCGATATGTCCCGCTAGCCTCTACACGGATAGAATGGTAGTCATTCATACCGTCCTTGGCATACTGCTTATACAGAGGGTTGCCACGATTAACGTCAGTCCACAGGGTGGCTCCGATAAAGCGAGTATCTTCAATGTCAATGTGCGCATCGTCTAGAAAGTACACATTGCCAAAGCTAGCACAGAAGTTACGCAGACTGCGAAGCCCTGTCTCGTATGTTGAGCCGTAAAACTCGTGATTGCCTGCGACGTAAACAACGTGTGCAAAGTCGCGACTAACACGAGTAAAGAAGTCGCGGTAACGCATAAACAGCTTACCATCACTAACGGAATCCTTGGTCTTCTCCCCAAGAGATTTAGCTGTAGCAATGTCACCTGACAAGACTAACACATCAGCACCGCCGTTAGGGATTACTACATCATCAAATTCTAGATGAAGGTCACTGACCACTTGGATTCGCATTTAACACCGTCCCAGGAAATTGGTAATCTAGATGCTCGTTAATAATCTTAACGAGTGTGGGGTTCATGTACTCAAAGTCATCTTCAATACTCCACACAACTGACTTCTTCTTCAGAAGCTCGATGTAGTACTCGTCAATACCAAACGTCTGCTTTGCCTCAAACAGATTCAAGCTATTAACGAAGATGATCTTGTCTGCCCACTCAAGCAAGTTAGCAGACAGGTTGATCAAAGCATAGCCGGCACTACCGCAAGAGCGAGTGTTGAAGCCACGCCGGGCAGCAACGACTGCAGCAGTGGGACTGCGAAGTAGTCCCGCGGAACAGACAAAAAGCAGTCGCTGATCAGAGCCTTGATACTTGTTTTGGTAAGGGCAGCCATTGTCTTCAAAAATTAGGTTGGTGAGAGGGACTTTTTTCATAGAATATCTCCGCTAAAGATATTATTTTATAATAAATAAGCGGAGATATCAAGCCAGTAATTACATACCTACATGCTCCACACAAGTCTTGCAAATAGGGTTGTTATCTAGGTCAGGTATTAGTCTGGTAGACCAAATACCGCAATGACTACAGTTATCAATAGGAAGATCGCCTTCCATTAACTCCTCGTAGTCAATACCTAAATCCTCGCATACATCACGCAGTTTATGCCTAGTACCTTCCAAGGCTCTAACTAACTTCTTACTTAATCGACTTTCGCCGTACATACATTACTGAACAATCTTAGTGGCCCGATTATCATTATTCTTGAACTTTTCGGGGTTTTTAATATAGTGCAGCAAGAACAAGACATTGCAACCAGCATGAGCCATATGACTAATGCCTGTTTCAGGATCAAGGTCTTCGCCGCGTGAGAACGCCAGAATATGTCGCATCAGTGAGTTAAGTACTCGTGTGTACTCCAGGCCTTCACCACTAGCAAAGTTACCTCGTGCGTACTTCCTAGCGCCGAACTCCATCACCTTTATGATTTCTTCTAGAGCGTCGTAAGGTAGAATCATCCAATCTACCTTGTCATTGTCGAACTTTACGGCCTTATTCAAGGGTTGTTTTAGCTGCTTTTCTTGTTCTTCTGTTAGCATAAGCTTAGGGGCACTAGGTATATGTATAGGCTGCGCCATTACTGTAGCTTGCAACGCCTTAGGGTCGAAGCCTAATGACGCAGCGCCAAAATTGGCTTCATTTAGCATAGGGAATGCTTCCGTCGTTACTAAAGGCCGGTCTGATACTGTTGCCTGCACCGCCTTAGGGTCGGGT
>Ga0209066_10000308_pt1 | contig 73041 bp, 60 predicted proteins | sample All_14_2_FD_187198 | JGI IMG/M metagenome (GOLD analysis project Ga0209066, IMG submission 187198) | Freshwater microbial communities in response to fracking from Pennsylvania, USA - Allegheny Zone_MetaG_DW_15 (SPAdes) (version 2) ...
CGGCCGCCATCGCAAGGGTCTGTTGCTTCATCTTCGTGCACCGGTCTGCTGGTCTCGGCTTCTACGCAAATCGCAGACCAGGGGGGGGGCTTGTTCAGCGTTGCCTTAGACGACCGGAAGCTTCGAGCCCCCGATGACAGCGTGTTGAACAGCCCTGCTTGAGCTTCCGATACGCCGTTGCGTCAATGGGCAACACGCTCGGACAGGCCACGTTCATACGCGCTCGATGACCAGTGCGATGCCCTGCCCGACCCCGATGCACATGGTGCACAGCGCGTAGCGCCCACCCGTGCGTTGCAGTTGGTAGGCCGCCGTGATGGCCAGGCGTGCACCACTGGCGCCGAGGGGATGGCCCAGCGCGATCGCACCGCCTTGCGGGTTCACACGCGCATCGTCATCAGCCAGGCCCAGGTCACGCAGCACCGCCAGACCCTGCGCGGCAAAAGCTTCGTTCAGCTCGATCACATCGATCTGATCGAGCGTCAATCCGGTGAGCGCCAGCACCTTGCGCACCGCCGGTGCCGGGCCCATGCCCATGATGCGCGGCGGCACGCCGGCCGTGGCCATACCCACGATGCGGGCCATCGGGGTGAGCTGCTGCCGGGCTGCAGTGGCCTCGTCAGCCATCAGCAGCGCCACGGCACCATCGTTCACGCCGGATGCATTGCCCGCCGTCACCGTGCCTTCGGGGCGCACCACCGGCTTGAGCTTGGCCAGCGCTTCCAGCGTGGTGGCACGGGGGTGTTCGTCGCGGCTCACACGGGTGGCATCGCCCTTCTTCTGCGGCACCAGCACCGGCGTGATCTCGGCATCGAACCAGCCGGCCTGCTGCGCCGCCAGCGCCTTGGTCTGCGAGGCCAGCGCCATGCGGTCCTGGTCTTCACGGCTGATCTTGTGTTCGAGCGCCACGTTTTCAGCGGTCTCGGGCATACTGTCCACACCGTGCAGTTGCTTCATCAGCGGGTTGACAAAGCGCCATCCGATGGTGGTGTCCTCGATCTTGGCCGCGCGTGAGAAAGCGCTATCGGCCTTGCCCATCACAAACGGCGCGCGGCTCATGCTTTCCACGCCGCCCGCGATCATGAAGGCCGCGTCGCCGGCCCGAATGGCACGCGCCGCAGCGCCCACCGCATCCAGCCCGGAGCCGCACAACCGATTGGTGGTCGACCCCGGCACCGCCACCGGCAAGCCCGCCAGCAAGGCCGACATGCGCGCGACGTTGCGGTTGTCTTCGCCCGCCTGGTTGGCACAGCCGAAGATCACATCGTCCACCGCTTCCCAATCGGTGCGCGAGTGGCGTGCCATCAAGGCTTTGAGCGGAATTGCCCCCAAGTCATCGGGGCGCACAGACGACAAAGCGCCGCCGTAACGACCAAACGGGGTGCGCAGGGCGTCGCAGATAAAAGCGTGTCGGGTCATGAAAGTCAACAATCCATCATCAAGGAATCAACGGCCCGCCAGGATCACGCGTGGATCCAGCGGCTCGGCATAGAGGGCTTGCACCAGCTCAGCGCGACGTTCAAGCACCTGACGTTGGTTGATGTAGCCTTTGTCGGTGATCTCGCCCGCATCGACGCTGGGGGGCGTGTCCAGCAAGCACACGCGGGCGGGCGTCTGCGACGAGCCGGCGCCTTCGGCACGCAGCGCGCTCAGCGCGACCTGCACCCGCTCACGCACCTGAGCGGGTGCCATCGAGGCCACCGCCACGGGGTTGAGAAACACCAGCGCGCCAATTTCGTCGCGATCATGCCCGGTGATCACTGCGTCCAGGGCCAGCGGGCTCAGGGCCGACACAAGGCGCAGTCGCAGCGGGCCCACCGAGACCCAGGTGCCGGTAGTGAGTTTGAAGTCCTCGGTGACACGACCGTTGAAGGCCACACCACCCTCAGGCTGGGCCGGGTCCAGCAGGTAGCCCGCATCGCCCATGCTGTAGTAGCCTTCATCGTCGAAGGCTTTGGCCGTGAGCTCGGGCGCGTCTCGGTAGCCCGGGAAAATACTCACACCCTTGACGCGCAGTTCCAGCTTGTGGCCGTTGGGCACGAACTTCAGTGCCACGCCAGGCAGCGGCAGGCCCAGGCAGCCCGCCCGGTCGAGTTTGAAGTGGGCTGTGGTCACGGCCGGGGCGGTTTCGGTGGAACCCCAGGACGTGGTGAACCACACAGGCTCGTTGCGCACTTTCTTGGCCAGGGTTTCCAGACGCTCCCAGCATTCCTGTGGAAGCGCCGCGGCGGCGTAAAAAGCCATGCGCAAGTTCTGGAAAAAATCACGTGCCAGCACTTCGTCCTGTTCGAGCTGGTCCACGAGCATCTCGAAGCCGCGCGGCACATTGAAGTAGAGGTTCGGTTTCACCTCGCGCAGGTTGCGCACCGTCTTGTCGATCAGGCCCGGCGCAGGGCGGCCTTCGTCGATGTACAGCGTGCCGCCGTTGCGCAACACCAGGTTGAGGTTGTGATTGCCGCCAAAAGTGTGGCTCCAGGGCAGCCAATCCAGCAGCACGGGCTTTTCTTGTTCGAGGAAACGCCACACCTGGGCAATCATCTGCTGGTTGGCGCACAACATGCGGTGGGTGTTGATCACCACCTTGGGCACGCCGGTGGAACCAGAGGTGAGCAGGTACTTGGCATGGTCGTCCGGCTGCACCGCCAGGTAGGCGTCCATCACGGCCTGGCTTTCCACGCGGTCGAGCAGGCTGCTGAAGGCCAGTGCACCCGGCACCGCCTCGGCGCCCTGGCTGTAGACCAGGGGCACGTCCAGCCCCGCCGTGGTCATCGCCGGGCCGTACACCTTGGCGTCTGCGGCATAGAGCAGGCCCGGTCGCAGGGCAGCCAGGATGCCGTGGATCTTGCTGTACTCCTTGGCCAGCCGGCAGTAGGCGCTGGAGACCGTGCACACCGGCTGGCCGATGTGCAGTGCCGCCAGCATCAGCAACAGGTGGTCCACCGAGTTGTCGGACAGGATCACCACCGGGGCCTGCGGGGGCAGTTGCAGATCCAGCAGCGCCTGCGCCAACGCCCCCACCTGCTGGCGGGCCTGCAGCCAGGTCAGGCGGCGCCACGCCCCCTGACTGTCGCGCTCGGCAAAGGCCAGGCCCTGCGGTGTCTGCAGGGCCCAGCGCTCCAGCCATTCGCCCACGCAGCGGTCGTAGGCCTGCAAGGGCTCGGGCGAGCGCAGCACGAAAGCACCTCCGCCCAGGTCCTCCTTCAACACGCGGGCAGGTGCCAGCATCGCCGGGTTGTCAAAAAAGGACGCTTGCATGGGTGTCTCCTTGATGTACTTGGATGGCTTGAGGCCTGCCGCCTGTCTCGGCGGCTTGGGCGCTCAGGGCGACGGGGGCAGCTTGAACAGGCTCGTGCTCAGCAACACCATCACCGGCTCGCCGTCAGGCCGTTGCAGTTGCCAGCGCCAGCGCAGCACACCCAGCGTGGGCTTATTGCTGGAACGGCGCACCTCCAGGATGTCGGCCTGGAAGTAGAGGGGCTGGCCCGGCCGCACCGGCTGCAGCCATTGAATGGCTTCGATGCCGGGCGATGCAAAGGACTCCGAGCCCTCCAACGCACATTCACAGGCCATGCGCATGGCCAGCGCGCAGGTCTGCCAGCCGCTGGCGATCAGGCCGCTGTGGTAGCCGTTGGCGGCGGCCTCGGGATCGGTGTGGAACCACTGCGGGTCCCAGTCCTTCGCGAAGCGGATGATCTCGTCTTCGCTGAGGCTGGCCGGGCCATGGCGCAGCACCTGGCCCACATGAAAGTCGGCGAACTTCATGAGGCTGCAAACCGTGCCGAGCGCTTGTCCCTCAGTGCAGCCAAGCCCTCGCGTGCATCGGCACTGGCGAAGCCCTGGATCTCCAGCGCCAACGAATGCTCGAAGGCCGGCCACGCCGCGCGCAGCCAGTGGTTGAGGCTGCGCTTGGTACCCGCCAGGGCCGAGGGGCTGCCGGCGGCCAGGCTGCGCGCGATGTCGCGGGCGCGGTCCGGCAGCTCGGCATCGGGCACACACAGGCTCACCAGGCCGATGCGCTCGGCCTCGGCACCACTGACGGGCGCACAGGTGAGCAGGTGGTACTTGGCCTTGGCCATGCCGCACAGCAGCGGCCAGATCACCGCGGCATGGTCGCCCGCGGTGACACCCAGCTTGGTGTGGCCGTCGATGATCTTGGCGCGCTCGCTGGCAATCGACACGTCCGCCAGCAGGGCCACCGCGGCGCCCGCACCCACCGCCGCGCCATTGATGGCCGAGACGATGGGCCGGTCGCAATCGAGCATGCCCTGCACCAGTTCGCGGGCTTCGCGCTGCACCCGGGCACGGGCGGCTTCGCTGCCGAGCAGTTCTTCCACCAGGTCCATCGTGCCGCCGGCGCTGAAGCCCTTGCCTTCGCTGCGCACGAGGATGGCCCGCACGCCGGGTGCCACCGCCAAGCGCCGCCAAATGCGCGCCAGCTCGCCATGGCCGTTGGCATCGGTGGCCGGCATGCCACCGACCGGGCCGAAGATCAATTCGGCCACGCCATCGTCACCGATCTCGACCCGGAAATCCGCCGTGTCCACAGGAAAGTGCTGACTCATCACTGGCTCCAGAGCGCCCGGCGCAGCAGGGGGCTGACACGGTAGCGCTCGCCCCGGTAGTGTTGGTCCAGGCTTTCCAACACGTCCGTCACCGGCGCAACGCCCCACGCCTGCAGCCATTCGAACGGGCCCGCCGGGTAGTTGACGCCCAGCTTCATGGCCAGGTCAGCCGCCTCGGCGGTGCACACCCCTTGCTGCACGGCATCGCCCGCTTCGTTGATCAGCATGGCCAGCGTGCGGGCCACCACGAGGCTCGGCACGTCGGCCACCTGCACGGGTGCAAAACCCAGGCGCCGCAGCCACCCTGCGGCTTCCGCCGCCCAGGCCGGCTGCCCGGCACCGTTCACGGCAAAAGCCAGCGCACCCTCGCTGGGTTGCCCCTGCAGGGCGCGCACCGGCAGGTCGAACACGGCCACATCACGCACCCCTTCCCGGGCGGCGATATCGCCAGCACAACGCCCGGTGCTCAGTCGCAGTTGCGCGTTGCCGCGGGACAGGCCCATCCAGCCGCTGCAGGTGTCCATGGTGACGGCGCACCCCTGCGCCCGCAGCGTCTCAGCCCAGCCGTCGATCCATGCCCCGGCGCCATGCAGCACCACATGCTGAGGTTCCGGCGCCATCGACGCGGTCACGGGCAAGTCCACGGCGGCACCTGGCGCCCCTTGCCGGTAGTCATAGAAGCCCTGCCCGCTCTTGCGCCCCAACAGCCCGCCGTCGACCAGCTCAAGCTGCACCAGCGACGGCGTGAAACGGCGGTCATCGAAGTTGGCGCGGTACACCGATTCGGTCACGGCGAAGTTGGTGTCATGGCCGATCAGGTCCATCAGCTCGCACGGGCCCATGCGGAACCCTGCCCCGCGCAGGCAGGCATCCAGCTGCGCGGGCGTGGCCGCCTGCTCCTGCAGCAGGGCCAGGCTTTCAGCGTAGAACGGCCGGGCAATGCGGTTGACGATGAAGCCCGGCGTCGAGCGCGCCCGCACCGCCGTCTTGCCCCAGCGCGTGGCCAGCGCCTGCACCGCCTCGGCCACGGCCGGCGCGGTCTGCAAGCCGCTGATCACCTCGACCAGCTTCATCAACGGGACGGGGTTGAAGAAGTGCATGCCCACCACGCGGCCAGGCTGCTTGAGGCCGCGCGCCAGGGCGGTGATCGAGATCGACGAAGTGTTGGAGGCCAGCACGCATTGCGGGGTGACGATGGCCTCCAGCTCGCCCAGCAGCGCCTGCTTGGCATCCAACCGCTCGACGATGGCTTCCACCACCAGCGCCGCCTCGGCGGCATCGGCCAAGCCACGGGCGGGACGCAACCGGGCGGACGCCGCGCTGGCCGCGTCAGCCGTGAGCTTGCCCTTGGCCACCAAGGCTTCGAACGTCGCCGCCAGCTTGCGGCAGGCGTCTTCGGCAGCGCCCGGGCGGCTGTCGTGCAGCCACACCGGGTGCCCCGCCTGGGCCGCCACCTGCGCGATGCCGGCGCCCATGATGCCAGCACCGACCACCATCACCGCCAACTCGTGGGCTGGCGCGTTCAGCACGGGGTCGCTCATTGGGGAATCCATGTCGCCGGGCGCTTGGACAGGAAGGCATCGAAGCCTTCGCGGGCTTCTTCCCCGCTGCGCACGCGGCTGATGGTCTGCGCGGTGAGTTCCAGCACGTCAGGGGTGACGGGCCCCACTTCCAGCTGGGCATACAGCGCCTTGATCTCGGCCTGGGCTTGAGGCCCACCGGCCAACAGCTCGCGCACCACCTCATCCACCGCCGTGTCCAGGCCCGCCTGGGGCACCACGCGATGCACCAGGCCGATGGCCAAGGCCTCGTTCGCATCGATGCGTTGTGTGGTCAACGCAAGCCGGCGCGCCTGGCGCTTACCGATGGCGTTGATCACATAGGGGCCAATGCCGGAAGGCAGGATGCCGAACCTGGCTTCCGAGATTGCGAAGCGGGCCTCTTCGGCCGCGATGGCGATGTCGCACACACAGGTCAGCCCCACACCGCCGCCCAGAGCCACACCCTGCACCTTGGCCACGGTGGGCTTGGGGCAGGTGTCGATGGTGTTGAACATGCCGGCAAAGCGCCGGCCATCGGCCAGGTTGGCCTCGAAGCTGGCCTGCGAGGCGCGTTGCATCCACTGCAGATCGGCGCCCGCACTGAAGGCCTTGCCTTCGCCCGCCAGCACGATGACACGCACATCATCGGCCTGGCCAAGCTGTTTGAACGCCGCATCGAGCTCGTCGATCATCGCCTCGTTGAAGGCGTTGAAGACGGCCGGGCGGGCCATCGTGACCTGCGCCACGCCGGGGGCCGGACGCGTGATCTTCAGAGTTTCCATACGGTGCTCGCGGGCTTCAATAGGTTTCCAGATGCAGGCGGCCTTCTCGCTTGAGCTGCGGGCCCAGCGTCTCCCATTGCAGGCCCGCCTGCTGCGCCACATCGCGCAGCGCGAGCACCACGCCTTCTTCCATGCTCTTGAGGCCACAGACGTAAACATAGGTGTTCGCGTCCTTGAGCAGTGCCGCCAGATCCAGCGCGCGCTCACGCATCAGGTCCTGCACGTAGCGCTTGGGTGCATCGGGCTGGCGCGAGAAGGCCAGGTTGATGTCGATGAAGTCCTTGGGCAGGCTTTGCAGCGGGCCGAAGTACGGCAGCTCCTGCGGCGTGCGCGAGCCAAAGAACAGCATCAGCTTGCCGCCTTCGAACTTGCCGCTGCTGCGCAGGCGCCGGCGCCACTCGGTCATCGCGCGCATGGGCGCGCTGCCCGTGCCGGTGCACACCATCACGATGTTCGAACGCGGATGGTTGGGCATCAGGAAGCTGTGGCCAAACGGGCCGATCACCTGCACCGTGTCGCCCACCTTCAGGTCGCAGACGTAGTTGGAGGCGACGCCGCGCACCGGGTTGCCTTGCTGGTCCTGGGTCACGCGCTTGACCGTGAGCGACAGGTTGTTGTAGCCGGGGCGCTCGCCGTTGCGGGGGCTGGCGATCGAGTACTGGCGCGCATGGTGCGGCTTGCCGCTGGCATCCACCCCGGGCGGCAGGATGCCGATCGACTGGCCTTCAAGCACCGGAAACGGCATCTGGCCGAAGTCCAGCATCACATGGTGCGTGTCGCTCTCAAAGCCGGCCTCGGTGACGCGGTGGTTGCCCACCACGGTGGCGGTGGTGGGCGCCTTGGGGCCGTAGAGGTTGGTGTACGGATGCGCGGCAGACCACGGCGGCGTGGTGGCACCGTACTGGGCCGAGTTGAAGGCCTGCAGGCCTTCGGTGACCTCGGTTGGCGGCGCAGGCGCCGCCACAGCACGCTCGGCATCAGCGGCCACACCCAGGGCCGCCAGTTGGTCCGCGCTCAGCTCGGCCGGCAGGTCGTCCCAGGTGAGCTGCGCTTCAACACTGTAGGCGTGCGCCTGCGGCACATCGCGCCAGTTGTCGATCGAGCCGGTGGGGCACGGCGGCACGCAGGCCATGCAGAAGTTGCACTTGGCCGCATCCACCACGTAGTTGCGGCTGTCATGGGTGATGGCGTTCACCGGACAGGTGGCTTCGCAGGTGTTGCAGCGAATGCAGATCACCGGGTCGATCAGGTGCTGCCGAAGGATGCCGAGGCCGGGGGACGCCATGTCCATGTTGTCAATCTCCAAGTTCTTCGTGCCTTCCCCGATGTGGGGAAGGCCTGTGCCGGATCAGTTGAAGCGCACGTATTCAAAGTCAACCGGCTGGCGGTTGATGCCCATGACGGGAGGAGCAATCCAATTGGCGAACTTGCCCGGTTCCACGACGCGGCCCATCAGCGAGGCCACATAGGCTCGGTCTTCGGCGCTGGGCAGCCAGCTGTCGACCTTGGCCTTCCATTCGGCCTCGCTCACCACGCGGCCGTCCGGCGACACCTTGATGCCCGCCAGCGTGCCGATGTTGCGGTGGAAGGCCTTGTGCGGCACGGTCAGGCGCACAGGAATGCCTGCCTTTTCGATGACCTTGTTCCAGCGCTCCACGCCGCCCATCGAGTCCTTGATGTAGTCGTCGCGCAGCACTTCGTTCAGCGCGTTGAGCATCGGGACCTCTTTTTCCTTCAGCTCACCGCCGCTGACTTCCAACACCTTGTAGGTGTTGCCCTTGAGCACGTGGTCATCGGTGCGCTTGCCCTCTTCATAACGGCCCTTCAGGCCGGAGCTGTAGAAGGTGGCGGCGTTGGACGACTGGTCAGCCCCAAACAGGTCGATGGTGACGCTGTAGTGGAAGTTGATGTAGCGCTGGATCGTGGGCAGATCAATCACACCGGCGGCGCGCAGCTTGGCCGGGTCATCGGTCTTGAGCTGGTTCATGGCATCGCAGGTGCGCTGGATCACACGCGACACGCCCGACTCGCCCACGAACATGTGGTGCGCCTCTTCGGTGAGCATGAACTTGGTGGTGCGGGCCAGCGGATCAAACGCCGATTCGGCCAGCGCGCACAGCTGGAACTTGCCGTCGCGATCGGTGAAATAGGTGAACATGAAGAAGCTCAGCCAGTCCGGCGTGGCTTCGTTGAAGGCACCCAGGATGCGCGGGTTGTCGGTGTTGCCCGAGCGGCGCTCCAGCAGGCCTTCGGCTTCTTCGCGGCCATCGCGGCCGAAGTAGCGATGCAGCAGGTACACCATGGCCCACAGGTGGCGGCCTTCTTCCACGTTCACCTGGAACAGGTTGCGCAGGTCGTACTGGCTGGGCGCGGTGAGGCCCAGGTGGCGCTGCTGCTCCACCGAAGCTGGCTCGGTGTCACCCTGCGTGACGATGATGCGGCGCAGGTTGGCGCGGTGTTCGCCAGGCACGTCCTGCCACACGTCTTCGCCCATGTGGTCGCCGAAGTGAATCTTGCGGTGCTGCTCGGCCGGGTTCAGGAAGATGCCCCAGCGGTAGTCGGGCATCTTCACGTGGCCGAATTGCGCCCAGCCCTGCGGATCCACGCTGATGGCGGTGCGCAGGTAGACGTCGAAGTCTTGCGAGCCGTCCGGACCCATGTCGTTCCACCACGACAGGTAGTTGGGCTGCCAGTGTTCAAGGGCGCGCTGCAGCACCTTGTCTTCGGACAGGTTGACGTTGTTGGGGATCTTCTCGCTGTAGTTGATGCTGGACATGAGGTCTCCGAGGAACTGAAGCGGTGGACAAAAGGTTCGGTTGCGACGCGCCCACCCGGCACCGCGCCGCACAACAAGCGAAGCGCTTAGACGCGGTTCCAGTCGAAGGCGGCTTTTTCGCCCTTGCCGTAGACCTTGAGCGCGCCCTTGTCGCCGACCGCATTCGGGCGGATGAAGATCCAGTTCTGCCAGGCCGACAGGCGGCCGAACACGCGCGTGGCCATGGTTTCCTTGATGCCGAAGCGCAGGTTGGCTTCCATGCCGGTGAGCGCATCGGGCGACATGGCGGCGCGCTCTTCCAGCGGCAGGCGCACTTCATCGGCCCAGTCGATGTCGTCCGGTGCCGAGGTCACCAGGCCCAGGGCTTCGGCCTGCTTGCCGGTCAGGGCCTGGCCGATGGCCGCGCGTGCGGCGTTCAACTCGGCTTCGTTCTCGTAGAAGCGGCGGTCCAGGCGGGTCTGGTCGCTGACCATCGGATAAGCACCGAAGTTCATCTCCGACAGTTGCAGGCGGGCGTTGCTGCCGTCGAGCATGTAGGTGCGGTCGGCACAGAAGGCCAATTCGGCCAGCGTGCCGGCGAAGCAGGAGCCGGCTTCGATCAGCGCAAACAGCGAGCGCGACGACACATCCAGGCGCGCCAGCGTGCGGCGCAACAGGCCCGTCACTTCACGCACGAACCAGTGGCCGGCATGCGCTTGCAGCGCGGCGTCGCAGGCGAGCACGGCCGCGGCATCGCCTTCGGTCTTGAGGATCCAGGTGCCGATGTCGAGCTCGTTGGTGCGCAGGTTCAGGATGGCGTCATCCAGCTCGCGTGCCATCCGCAGCGGCCACCAGTTCACGCCAGCGGCTTCGATGCCGGCGATGTCGCTCGGCTGGGCCGTCTTGGGGGCACGCACGGTGATCGTGGCGTTGCGCTTGGCGCGGTCGATCACCACGCCCACGGTGGCGTAGTCGATGCCGTTGTCGCTGTCAGTGCGCTCGACGCGGGTCAGCGTCACGCCCTTGCCATCGGCCGGGCGGTCGCTCTGCTCGGCCAGCTTGGCGGCGCGTTCCTGCACGGCCTGGGCAAACTGGGCCGGCTTGGCGATGGCGTCCACCAGCTTCCAGTCGACCGCACGCTGGCCACGCGCGCCTTCGGTGGTGGAGCAGAAGATGTCAGCCAGGTCGTGGCGCACCTTGCGCTTGTCGGTGACGCGGGTCAGGCCGCCGGTGCCGGGCAGCACGCCCAGCAGCGGCACTTCAGGCAGCGACACCGAAGACGCGCGGTCATCCACCAACAGGATCTCGTCGCAGGCCAGGGCCACTTCGTAGCCGCCACCGGCACAGGCACCGTTCACGGCGGCCAGGAACTTCAGGCCCGAGTGCCTGGACGAGTCTTCCAGGCCATTGCGGGTTTCATTGGTGAACTTGCAAAAGTTCACCTTCCAGGCATGGGTCGACAGGCCCAGCATGAAGATGTTGGCACCCGAGCAGAAGATGCGGTCCTTCTTGCTGGTGAGGATCACGGTGCGCACTTCAGGGTGCTCGAAGCGGATGCGGTTCACCGCGTCATGCAGTTCGATGTCCACCCCCAGGTCGTACGAATTCAGCTTGAGCTTGTAGCCCGGGCGGATGCCGCCGTCTTCGCGGGTGTCCATCGCCAGCGTGGCCGTGTTGCCTTCGAAGCTGAGGTGCCAGTGCTTGTACTGGGTGGGGTCAGTGCGGTAGTCAACGCGGTCGGTGGGCTGGCTCATGGGGGCTCCATTGATGTGCAAAATACTGCAGCATTGCTGCGCATTGACTGCATCATAGTGCCTATATCTGCCTGGTCAAGCCGAAACATGCAGCAAAGTGCGTGCTTTCGGGTAATCCCTGGCCACGAGTGCCCTAACTGCCCTGAGCCCTCCTCAGTGCCCGCCGCGATCCGGACTCACTCGCTGGCCATCCGGTCCAACAAACCAAGGTCCATCAACGTAATCCCACCGTATTCCAAGCGCACCAGCCCGGCCTCCTTCAGGCGGCTGAGCGCCTGGTTGCAGCGCTGACGCGACAGGCCAGCCAGGTTTGCGACCTCTTCCTGCTTGATCTCAATGTGGCGGTCACTGCCCGGATGCAGCCAGGGATGCTGCAGGCCCAGCAGGGCCCGGGCCACCAGGGCCTCGGCGTTGTACAGGCGGTGGGCGGTGAAGTCGCCCATGAACCAGTGCAGGCGCTCATTGAGCTGCTGCAGCAGAAAGTGGTTGAAGCTCAGCTGGGTTTGGTAGAGCCAGTCGAAGGTGTCCTTTGGGATCAGAGCAACCCGGCTGTGGCGCAAGGCAATGATGTCGGCCTGCACCGGCCGACCATGCAGCAGGCTGCCCTCGCCGAACCAACTGCCCACCGTCATGCCACCCATGGTCACGGCTCGTCCATTGACGGCAGTGGCAGACCATTTCAGCACCCCTTCCAGCACGCCGCACCAGTGGGCAGCCGTGTCACCGTGCAAGCTGAGGGCGGCGCCCATGGCAATGGGGCATTCGTGCGTCTGGGCCAGCACGTAGGCCCGCACCTTCTCGTCCAGCTGCGGATACCAGACCGAACGATCAAGCAGCGCCTGCACCGTGAGCGATGCACTGCCGGCGGTGGCCTTGCTCATCAGGGCTTGCCTTGCTTATGCACCAGACCCATCGCCTGGTTCAAGACTTTGCTTCTCATGTGCTTCCTCCTGCTTTACCCGGGTGTGAATTGTCATCGCGACGACTGTGTCGCCGCGACTTCGCAGGAAAAATACTGCCGGTGTCCCACAGGAGTGCAGCATGTCCAAACGCAAAGTCATCGTCACCATCGCGCCCACCGGCGGCATGGCCCACAAGTCGCAGAACCCGCACCTGCCCACGCAACCACAAGAAATCGCCGACGACGTGCTGCGCTGCTACAACGCTGGTGCCAGTGTGGTGGCCCTGCACGCACGCCGTCCTGACGATGGCGCCACCTGCAACCCTGCTGTCTACCGCGACATGAACGAGCGCATCCGCTCGCGCTGCGACATCATCATCAACAACTCCACCGGCGGCGGCGTGCATGGTGACATGGTGCGCCAACACGCCAATGGCGACTGGGAGCTGATGTTTGAAGAACGCATCAAGGGCATGGACGCCGGCGCCGAGATGTGCACACTGGATGCCACCACCTTGAACCTCACATTCGAGGGCAAGGAGATCCTGATGAACACGCCGCTGTCCAAGGCGCGTGAGCTGGCCGTGGGCATGAAACAGCGTGGCATCAAGCCCGAATGGGAGGTGTTCAGCCCCACCCACATCCTGCAGGACACCACCACGCTGATCGACGAAGGCCACGACGATGAGCCCTACTTCATCAACCTGGTGATGAACGTGCACCGCGCCTTTCAAAACGCCATGCCCTATTCGCCACGCCACCTGCAGATGATGGTAGACACGCTGCCCAAGGGCAGCATCTTCTGCGTCAGTGGCATCGGCCCCTCGCAGCTGGAAGCCAACATCAACGCGTTGCTGCTGGGTGGTCACGCCCGCGTGGGCCTGGAGGACAACTTGTATTACCGCCACGGCGAACTGGCCACCAACGTACAGCTGACCGAACGCATCGTGCGGGTCATCCGCGAGATGGACATGGAGCCCGCCACGCCTGCAGAGGCGCGCGAGATGATGGGCCTGCCGCGCGTGGGCACCATGCGCCCCGCCTTCTCACCCATTTGAGTGGGAGTGCCTGCATGAGCTTTCCTCTCATCCAACGTGTGGCGGTGGTCGCCACCGGTGTGATCGGTGCCAGTTGGGCCGCCTACTTCCTGGCCCGCGGCCTGCACGTGGTGGCCTGTGACCCTGCGCCTGGGGCGGAGGAGCGGCTGCGCGCGCACATCGACCAACACTGGCCGATCCTGGAACGCATGGGCTTGGCCCCAGGCGCTTCGCGCGAGCGACTGGTGTTTGAGCCCGATCTGGCCCTTGCCATCCAGGGGGTGGATTTTGTACAGGAGAACGGCCCGGAGCGCGAAGACTTCAAGATTGATCTGTTCCAGCGCCTGGATACCTTGCTGCCCGCGCATGTGATCCTGGCCACCAGTTCTTCGGGGCTGAGCATCAGCCGCATCCAGTCGGGTTGCCGCCTGCACCCAGAGCGGGTGGTGCTCGGTCACCCGTTCAACCCACCCCACCTGATCCCGCTGGTGGAGGTGATCGGCGGTAAGCAAACCTCGGCCGAGGTGATTGAGCAAACGATGGCCTTTTACCGCGCCATCGGCAAACGCCCCATCCATGGCCGCAAAGAGATCATGGGCCACATTGCCAACCGCCTGCAGGCGGCGCTGTGGCGCGAGGCCTTCCACCTTGTTGACCAAGGAGTGGCCAGTGTGGAAGACATTGACACCGCCATCTCTGAAGGCCCCGGGCTGCGCTGGGCGGTACTGGGCCCCTTTTTGAACCTGCATCTCTCGGGCGGTGCTGGCGGCATCGAACATGTACTCAACCACCTGGGCGGGCCCATCGAAACCTGGTGGCATGACCTGGGCACGCCCTCAATGACCCCCGAGCTGAAAGCGCAGGTGATCGCGGGGGTGGCCGACATGATGGAACGCCGCAGCGCCGAAGCGCTGGCCAGCGCTCGCGACGGCCTGCTGCTGGAGTTGATCCGGGCCAAGCAATCAACCCCCACCCTGCCCTGAGACTGGCACGCAAGACCAAAGAGCGAGGGGTCAGAACCGGCGCCCCTCGCTCTTTTTTTTGCCGCGGGGGCAAGCCCCGCGCTTCCCCCTCAGTTGAACCGAACGTAGGCAAAGTCCACCGGCTGGCGGTTGATGCCCACGGTGGGCGGTGCGATCCAACCAGCAAACTTGCCCGGTTCGATCACCCGGCCCATCAGCGAATGCACATACAGGCGGTCTGCTTCAGTGGGCAACCAGTCGCCGTGTTGGTGGGTCCACGCCGCCTCGCCAATCACCTGACCCGTCGGGCTGACAGGCAGATCGGCAAACACGCCGATCTTGCGGTGAAAGCCCTTATGAGGCAGCGTGAAGCGGAAGTCGATGCCTGCCTTGGCCGGGATGCGGTTCCAACGGTCCACACCAGCTTGCACGTCGGCAATCCAGTCGTCACGCAGGCGCTCGTTCAAGGCCGACAGAGCGGACACATCACGTTCGAGGAGCCGGTCGCCCTCGACTTCGGGCACCTTGTAGCTCACCTGGCTCAGTTGGTGGTCGTCGTCGATCTTGGTTTCTTCGAAGCGCCCCTTCAGCCCGGCGTTGTAGAAGGTGGAGGCATTGGAAGACACCTCCGAGCCGTACAGGTCGCTGGTGACGCTGAAGTGGAAGTTCAGATACTTCTGGATGGTGGGCAGGTCAATCACGCCGGCCGCGCGCAGCTTGGCCACATCGTCGGTCTTGAGCTGGTTCATCACGTCACAGGTGCGCTGGATGGCACGCGCCACGCCCGATTCGCCCACGAAGAGGTGGTGTGCCTCTTCGGTGAGCATGAACTTGCAGGTACGTGACAGCGGATCAAAACCCGACTCGGCCAGCGCGGCCAGCTGGTACTTGCCGTCACGGTCAGTGATGAAGGTGAACATGAAGAAGCTCAGCCAGTCGGGCGTCTGCTCATTGAACGCGGTCAGGATGCGCGGGTTGTTCTCGTCGCCCGAGCGGCGTTCCAGCAGGGCCTCGCCTTCCTCGCGGCCGTCGCGGCCGAAGTAACGGTGCAGCAGGTACACCATGGCCCAGAGGTGCCGGCCTTCTTCCACGTTGACCTGGAAAAGGTTGCGCATGTCGTACAGCGAGGGCGCGGTCAGCCCCAGGTGGCGCTGCTGCTCCACCGAGGCCGGCTCGGTGTCGCCCTGTGTGACGATGATGCGGCGCAGGGATGAGCGGTATTCGCCCGGCACTTCCTGCCAGGCAGCTTCGCCCTTGTGGGCGCCGAAGTTGATCTTGCGGTCCTTCTCGGGCGGGGTGAGGAAGATGCCCCAGCGATAGTCGGGCATCTTGACGTGGCCAAACTGGGCCCAGCCGTCCGGGTCCACGCTCACGGCGGTGCGCAGGTAGACGTCCCAGTTGACCGAGCCGTCAGGGCCCATGTCGCCCCACCACTTCAGGTAGTTGGGCTGCCACTGCTCCAGCGCGCGCTGCAGGGTGCGGTCTTCGCTGAGGTTGACGTTGTTGGGGATTTTTTCGCTGTAATTGATCGACATCGGAGGCTCCTCTCAAGGGTGAACAGTGCCGCGCCAGGCCTTTGCTCTGGCGCTGTATTGCACAATAATGCATGTATGCATTTTGTGTAATGCACTTTTATGCATCTATTGAGCTGAATCAGAAATGTCAGCGCAAGGCGCAGCGGAACCAAAAAAGCCGGCACAAGGCCGGCAGGAAATACAAAACGCCGGCGCAAGGCCGGCGTGTAGAAAGACTCGAGGAGGCCGGCCCTCAGACCGGCAAGTGCAGGACCGTGTGCACCTGCTGACGCAGTGCAGCGAAAGTTTTTTCCAGGTTCTCAGCGCTGGTGTCCAGCACCACATCAGCCTTGGAGTAGAAGGCCGAGCGGCCGTTCAGAATGCGGCGCAGGTCGTCCATGGCCTCCTTGCTGGCCGCCATGGGCCGCAGATCCCCCTGCGCAGTCACGCGGCGCATGTGGTCTTCGGGCTCGGCCTTGAGCCACACGGTGTAGCAATGCGACAGCAGCAGATTGAAGGTGGCCGCGTCCGAGACCAACCCCCCCGGCGTGGCAATCACGGCCTCGGGATAAATCTGGATGGCTTCCTCCAAGGCACGGCGCTCATACCGACGGTAGGCATTGGTGCCATACAGGTTGTGGATCTCGCTGATCTGACAGCCGGCAAACTTTTCAATCTCGCGGCTGAGCTCCACGAAGGGATAGCCCAGACTTTCGGCCAGCATCTGGCCCAGCGTCGATTTGCCGGCACCACGCAGACCCACCAGCGCGATGCGCGTGCCGCGAGAGGCTGAATCACCACCGGTACCAAACAGCTCGCCCAGCGCAAGACGGGCGCGCCGCAAATCGGCTTCGCTGCGGTGCTCCAGCAGTTCGCGGATCAGCAACCATTCAGGTGACGAGGTGCTGACATCGCCCAGCAATTCAGCCAACGAACATTGCAGCGCACCCGCCACCTGATGCAGCACCAGGATCGACGCATTGCCAATGCCGTATTCGAGATTGGCCAGGTGCCGCTCTGACACGTCTGCCGCCACCGCAACAGCCCGGCGCGTGAGCCCGCGCCGGGCGCGCAGGTTGCGCACACGTTCACCCAGCGCAACGAGCAAGGGATTTTTACTGTCGGCCTCTTCGGTGCTTGGGCCTGGCGCCAAGGCCGATTCAAGGGGGGGGTGTTCGCGCAAGGGTGATCCTTTTCCTGTGCCCGGAAGTTTAGGAGCTCTGCCCCCTTCTAGGGAGAAACACTCAGCATGCACTATGTTGCTTGACATGCATTGGCACAAGCCATAATGTCTCTATACACGCACGATAGTGCATCAACCGTTTCACTGCAAGACAGGCAAGCCCCACCCCATGAGCAGCAGCAAAGAAACCTTCCGCGCCCTCCTGGCCGATCTGACCAGGCCCATCGCTGGGCGCCCATTGGATGACAGCCTGCAGCAATGGCTCAACAGCCAGCACGGCGCCAGCTCCCCAAGCTACGTCAGCCTGCGCCAGGCCTGCATAGGCGGCGTGGCCGAAGGCTGGCTGTGCGATCGCGAAGGCGGCGGCATCCGATACGGCCGGGTGTTCAAGCCGGCCGAAGATCTGCACGGCTTCTCGGTCGATGTGGTCGACATGGCCAACCTAGCGGGCCCCCACCACGCGCACCCCCATGGCGAGATCGACCTGATCATGCCCATTGAGGGCGACGCCCTGTTTGACGAGCATTCCGCAGGCTGGCTGGTCTACCCCCCGGGCAGCGCCCACCGCCCCACCGTGAGCCAAGGCCGTGCGCTGGTGCTCTACCTGCTGCCGGCAGGCGCCATTCAATTCACAGGACAGTGACCCCATGACCGAACTTCTTTCCAATTACCTCGCTGGCCGCTGGCAACAAGGCACAGGCGCTGGCACGCCGCTGATTGACCCGGTGCTGGGTACCGAGCTCGTGCGCGTCAGCCGTGAGGGCATCGACCTGGCAGAAGCCTTCGCTTTTGCCCGTGAACAAGGCGGGGCCGCGCTGCGCGCCCTCACCTACGCCCAGCGCGCCGCCCTGCTGGCCGAAACCGGCAAGGTGATGCAGGCCCAGCGTGATGTTTACTACGAGATCGCCACGGCGAACTCGGGCACCACGCAGCGCGACTCGGGCGTGGACATCGACGGCGGCTTGTTCACCCTAGGTCAGTACGCTCGCTGGGGCGCCACGCTGGGCGAAGCACGCGCGCTGCTGGATGGCGCACCGGTGAAGTTGGGCAAGGACCCGCTGTTCCAAACCCAGCACCTGCTCACACCCACCCGCGGCGTGGCCCTGTTCATCAACGCCTTCAACTTTCCGGCCTGGGGCCTGTGGGAAAAGGCCGCACCAGCGCTGCTGTCTGGCGTGCCGGTGATCATCAAGCCCGCCACGGCCACCGCCTGGCTGACCCAGCGCATGGTGCGCGATGTGGTGGAAGCAGGCATCCTGCCCCCCGGGGCGCTCTCCGTGGTGTGCGGCAGTTCCGCCGGTTTGCTGGATCAACTGCAGCCGTTCGACCTGCTCTCCTTCACCGGCTCGGCCGACACTGCCGCGCTGCTGCGCCGCCACCCCGCCGTGGCCGAGCACTCGGTGCGCATCAACATCGAAGCCGACAGCCTGAACAGCGCCCTGCTTGCACCCGATGCCACGGCCGGCTCACCCGCCTTTGATTTGCTGGTGAACGAGGTGGTGAAGGAGATGACAGTCAAGTCGGGCCAGAAGTGCACCGCTATCCGCCGCATCTTCGTGCCGCGTGCCGTGTATGCAGCCGCCGGCGAAGCCATCGCCGCCAAGCTGGCCAAGTGCAGCGTGGGCAACCCGCGCAACGAGAGCGTGCGCATGGGTGCGCTGGTCAGCCGCGAGCAACTGGCTTCGGTGCAAAGCAGCCTGGCCGCCTTGCGGGCGCAGACCCGTTGCCTGTTTGACGGTGCCAACGTGCCGCTGGTGGATGCAGACCCGGCCATCGCCGCCTGCATCGGCCCCACCCTGATGGCTGCCGACGAGCCTGCCGCCAGCGCGCTGGTGCATGCGATGGAGGTATTTGGTCCAGCCGCCACGCTGATGCCCTACGACGACCTTGAACAAGCGTACACGCTGGTGCGCCGCGGCCAGGGCTCGCTGGTGGCCTCGGTGTACGCTGAAGACGCCGCCTTTGGCGCACAAGCCGCGCTGGCCCTGGGCGACAGCCATGGCCGCATCCACGCCATCACCCCCGATGTGGCAGCGCTGCACACCGGCCACGGCAACGTGATGCCCATGTCGCTGCATGGCGGACCGGGCCGGGCAGGCGGCGGTGAAGAGCTGGGCGGCCTGCGCGCCCTAAACTTCTACCACCGCCGCAGCGCACTGCAAGCCAGCAGCGTGGCCATGCAGGCCCTGGCCGGCCAAGCCGTGACCCTGAGCTTGTGAATCGGGAGGCCTATGGATACCGCCCTGCCCGCTGCGCCGCCCGAACGCTTCAACTTCGCGCACCACCTGATCAGCTTGAACGCCACTCGCGCACAGAAGACGGCGTTCATCGACGATACCGAGCACCTCAGCTACGGCGCACTGGCCGAGCGCATCCAGCTCGCCGCTGCCGGTTTGCAAGCCTTGGGCCTGCAGCGCGAGCAGCGGGTGCTGCTGCTGATGCAGGATTGCACCGACTGGCCGGTAAGCTTTCTGGGTGCGCTCTATGCCGGCATGGTGCCCGTGGCGGTGAACACACTGCTCACCGTCGACGACTACGCCTACATGCTGGCCCACAGCCGCGCCCAGGCGGCGCTGGTGTCGGCCAATCTGCTGCCGGTGCTGCAAAGTGCCATGGAGCAAGGCTCGCACGAACTCAAGCACTTGATCGTCTCGCGCCCAAGCGCTGAACTGCCCGCCGGTATGCAGTCCTTCGAGCCCTGGCTTGCCGCCCAGACCCCGACCCTGCAGGCCGCCGACACCTCGGCTGACGAGCCTGCCTTCTGGCTCTATTCCTCCGGCTCCACCGGCCGCCCCAAGGGCACCGTACACAGCCACGCCAACCTCTACTGGACAGCCGAGCTCTATGCCCGCCCGGTGCTGCAGTTGCAGGAAAGCGATGTGGTGTTCTCCGCCGCCAAGCTGTTCTTCGCCTATGGCTTGGGCAATAGCCTGAGCTTCCCACTCAGCGTGGGTGCCACCAGCATCCTGTTGGCCGGACGACCCACCCCGGAAGCCTGCTTCCAGCGCATGACCCAACACCAGGCCTCGGTGTTCTATGGCGCCCCCACCGGCTACGCCGGCATGCTGATCTCGCCGCAATTGCCTGCACGCAGCGCTGTGAACCTACGCATGTGCTCGTCGGCCGGCGAAGCCCTGCCGCAGGACATCGGCGAGCGCTGGACGGCGCACTTTGGCTGCCAGATCATCGACGGCATAGGCTCCACCGAGATGTTGCACATCTTCCTGTCCAACAAGCCGGGCGACGTGCGCTACGGCACCACGGGCAAACCGGTGCCGGGCTACGCAGTAGAGCTGCGCGATGAAAGCAGCCGCCCCGTGACCGAAGCCCCTGAAGGCGGCAGCGAAATCGGCGACCTCTACATCCAAGGCCCCAGCTCGGCCTTGATGTACTGGAACAACCGCGAGAAGACCCGTGATACCTTCCGCGGTAACTGGATCAAGTCTGGCGACAAGTATTACCGCGACGCTGATGGTTACTACATCTACGCCGGCCGCAGCGACGACATGCTCAAGGTGAGCGGCCAGTACGTTTCCCCCTTCGAAGTGGAATCAACCCTGGTGCAACACCCGGCAGTGCTGGAAGCCGCCGTGATCGGCGTGGCTGACGACAACGGCCTGACCCGCGCCAAAGCTTACGTGGTGCTGCGCGACGGAAGTCTGGGCAGCGATGCCTTAGGGTACGAACTGCAAACCTTCGTCAAAAGCCGCCTGGCCCCGCACAAGTACCCGCGCATGATCAGCTTCGTGACCGAGCTGCCGAAGACGGCCACCGGCAAGATCCAGCGCTTTCGCCTGCGTGAACAGGAGCAAGCTGCGTGACCCAGGCCGTGCAACACGTCACCGTGCGCTGGAACGGCCGCGAAGACCTGATCGAAACCCAATGGCTCAGCCCCGAACGCACGCAGCAACCCTTGCTGGTCTTCCTGCACGAAGGCCTGGGCTCACGCTCGATGTGGAAGGACTTTCCGCAGCAAGTGTGCGACGCCGCGCACTGCCGCGGTCTGGTGTTTTCGCGTCAGGGCTACGGCAGCTCCACACCACGCAAGGCACAAGAAAAGTGGCCCGTGAGCTTCATGCACGCGCAGGCGCAAGCGTTCCTGCCTGCCTACTTTGAAGCCCTGGGCATCGACACAGCCCAAGATCGCCCGTGGCTCTATGGCCACAGCGACGGCGGCTCCATTGCCCTGCTGCACGCCGCGGCACAGCCCGACCGCGTTGCGGGCGTGGTGGTGGCCGCACCCCACATCTTTGTTGAAGAACTCAGCGTGCGCAGCATTGCGCAAACCCGCAAGACCTACCTCAGCACCGACCTGCCCAAGAAACTCGGCCGCTACCACGACGATGTGGAATCAGCCTTCTGGGGCTGGAACGACATCTGGCTGAACCCCGACTTCCTGGCCTGGAACATCGCTCACGAACTGCTCCAGATCCGCTGCCCCATCCTGGCCCTTCAAGGCTATGACGACGAGTACGGCACCATGGCCCAGATCGAGGGTATCCAAGAGAAAGTGCCAAGCTGTCAGCTATTAAAGCTGCCCACCTGCGGGCACTCGCCGCACCGTGACCACCCGCAGAAGGTGATTGATGCCGTCCTAAGTTTCATGCAACTGCCGTCGAGGTGCTGAAGGACAGACATAGCGAAGCCGGCGATGCCTAGCCTTCGGGTAGCGGCACGACAACTGAACACAGCTCACGCCACGGCACGATCTCTTCCATCGTCGCCAAGAACGTATCGCGCCGCGTCGGCTTGCGTTATTGCTCGAACACGGTGCCTTGGTTGGCCACTATCGTAAGGTCCAAGTTACACACATGCCATCCTTGATGCTTGAGGTCACACATGGGAACCAGCTTCGCTGACAGCGAAGAGTGGGCAACAAAAATCTATCTCTCCCGGGGGATGAAGCCCGCCCAGCCTCGACTCACACACCAATTCGGAACACCCCCACCACCACCTGCAGACGAGCCGCTTGATCGCGCAGGCTCTGGGCGGCAGCGGCGCTCTGCTCCACCAAGGCTGCGTTGCGCTGCGTCATGTCATCCACCGTGGTCATGGCACGGCCGGCCTCCTGGAGGCGGGCTGCCTGACTCCTGGCCGCGACATGGATATCACCAATCATCTCCCGCGCTCGGCGCACCGCGCCCACCACCCCTACGGAAAATTTGCCGGCCTGCTCTGCCAGACTAGCACCTTCGCCGACCTTCTCAACGTTAGCGCGAATCAGCGCCCGGATCTCCTGCGCCGCTTGGGCAGAACGCTTCGCCAAGTTGCGCACCTCGGCTGCCACCACGGCAAACCCGAGCCCGTGCTCGCCCGCACCGGCCGCCTCAACGGCGGCATTGAGTGCCAGGATGTTGGTCTGGAATGCGATTTCGTCGATCATCGTGGTAATGTCGGCGATGCGCTTGCTATCGGCATTGATCACCTGCATGCTGGACTCCAGCCTGGCCACCAAACTACCGCCTTCTTCGGCCGCTGAAGATGCAGACGTCGCAAACTCATTGGCCTGCCCGGCGGCAGACGCGGTCTGCTGCAAGGTCGCCCCCAGATCGACCATCGCATGAGCAGCGCTTTGCAACAGGCTCGCGGTCTGCTCGGTGCGTTCGGACAGATCCTGGTTGCCAGCAGCAATCTGCTGGCTCGCGCTGGCCAAGCCGTTGGTGGTTTGAAGCACCTCCTTCACCAACGAATGCAAGCCGTCGCGCATGCCAGTGAGAGCCGCCAACAACGAGCCGATCTCGCCACCCGCGCGCTGCGACACTCCCGCAGTGAGGTCCCCTGCGGCAACTTGACCTGCGAAGTCGGTGGCCCACTTCAGGGGCTTCGTGATGCCACGTGCGATCAACAGCGCAGCCACACTGCCCAATACAACAGCAGCAATAGCCACCACCAACAAGACCAGTTGTGCCGCACGCGCTTGTTTTCGCAGGGTCTCTGCCTGAGAGCGTGTGGCCTGTGCCTGCATTTCTCCCAGCTTCGAAGTGCTGCCGAGCCAGACGTGGAACTGATCGCGCAGGGAGTTCGCAATCATGCCTCCCAGCGTTTCCCGTTCGGCGGGGTCACCCACGCGATCCAGCACCTGGTCTATGGTGCGACGGGCATTGCCCGCATCAATTTGAAGTTGGGCCAGCTGCTGCTTCAGACCTCCAGCCAGGACATCGCTCGCCAGGGACTTGCTCAACTGTTCCTGGGCCACGTCAAAGCCTTTCAGGGAGTTGACGACGATCTCTCGTTGCTCTTGCAAGTCGCCGGGATCGGTGAGCACGCTGGTGCTCAGCAAAGCGGCGAAGGAGCCTTGCACATGGCCCAGCATCTTCTCGATGGATGCGCTGCGTTCTATCTGCACCCGCGTCAGCTGGTCGATGTTGTCGGACAGCTTATAGAACTGCCAAAGCGCAAGTCCCGTGATCAGCAACAGCAAGCTCAATACCAAGCCGAATGCCAAACCCAGTCTGCGCCCCACCGACAAACCATCCAGACCCTGTCCCAAGCCTGCGAACACAGCGCCGAGCTTCATGCCACCCGCACCATCATCTTGCCAAAGTTGCGCCCGGCCAGCAGGTCAATCAAACCCTGTGGCGCCTGCTCCAGGCCTTCAACAACTTGCACCGGGGCCTGCAGCTTGCCCTCAGAAATCCAGCGAATCATCGCTCGCTCAGCAGCCTTTCGCTGCTTGTCGAAGTCCATCACGATGAAACCTTCCATGCGGATGCGCTTGGACACCAGCACGCCTGGCACACCACGGGGGCCGGCGCCCCAGTCTGCCCCATCGTACTGAGCCACAGCGCCGCAACAGGCCACGCGGCCGTTGCGGTTCATCACGGCCAGCGCGTTCTCCAGGATCTCGCCACCCGTGTTATCAAAATACACATCGATGCCGTCCGGGGCCGCGGCTTTCAGGGCAGCACGCAGGTTGCCTGCCTTGTAGTCGATGGCGGCATCAGCCCCCAGGGTTTCGGTCAGCCATTTGCCCTTCTCTGCACCACCGGCAACAGCCACCACACGGCATCCCGCGATCTTGGCAATTTGCACAGCGATACAGCCTACGGCACCCGCTGCGCCAGACACCAGCACCGTTTCGCCTGCGCGCGGACGGCCCACTTCAAGCAATCCGAAATAGGCCGTCAAACCCGTGATGTTGAGCACCCCCATCAATTGCTCAAGGGGCAAGCGCTTATCGCGCTTCTTGACCAGCTGCGGCGTGCTGATCGCATAGTCCTGCCATCCAAAATCGCCCTCCACCCAATCACCCACTGCCAGGCCAGGCGTTTGCGAAGCCACCACTTCGCCAATCGCAAAGGCCGGCATCAGTTCACCAGGTTCCAGGCGGGGCCGATAGGTAGCGGTCATCATCCAGGCGCGCTGAGCCGGGTCGATGGACACAGCGAGCAAGCGCAGAAGGACTTCTCCAGGGCCGGGCTTAGGCACCGTTGACTCGCGCAGCTCAAACGTATCCAACCCCACCGCGCCCTCGGGTCGCTTCGCATAAATCCATTGTCGATTGATAGCTTTGTTCATGCCAGTCTCTCTGCCTTGCCGATGATTTCCCTCATGATCTCGTTGGTGCCTCCGTAGATGCGCGTGATGCGGGCATCAGCCCATGCCCTTGCGATGGGGTATTCGCTCATATACCCGTAGCCGCCGTGCAGCTGCACACAACGGTCCATCACACGACCTTGCAAGTCGGTGCACCACCACTTGGCCATGGCCGCCTGCTCGGCTGTGAGCTCATGCTTCAGGTGCGATTCGATGCAGCGATCAATGAAGATTTGCCCGATCTCGAGTTCGGTCCGCATTTCTGCAATGACCATGCGGTTGTGCTGAAAGCTGCCGATGCCTTGTCCGAAGGCTTTGCGCTGACGCACATACTCAATCGTCCAGCCAAGGGCCGCCTGGGCCGCGGCCAGGCCACTGGCCGCAATACTTAAACGCTCCTGCGCCAGGTTGACCATCATGTTGCGGAACCCTTCGTTTTCAACGCCGATGAGGTTGCCAACCGGCACCTTCGCATCGTTGAAAAACAGCTCAGCAGTGTCTTGGCCGTGGGTACCCACCTTTTCCAAGTTGCGACCACGCTCGAAGCCGGGCGTGCCTCGTTCAATCACCAACATGCTGATGCCGCCGTGCCGTGCCTCAGGGTTGGTCTTGACCGCTGTGAGCACAAGATCCGCGTTGATGCCATTGGTGATGAAGGTCTTGGAGCCATTGACCACATAGTGGTCGCCTTCGCGCCTGGCATGGGTTCGCAGGGCGGCCAGGTCGGAGCCCCCACTGGGCTCGGTCATGGCGATGGCCGTCACCAACTTTCCAGTCACCATGCCGGGGAACCAGCGACGCCGCTGTTCCTCATTGGCAAGTTCAAGAAAGTACGGCAGAGCCACATCATTGACCAAGGCCAAGCCCGTCGCAAAAGACATCAACCCCAGCGACATCGCCTCCTCGTTCATCGCGACGCTGAAGCGAAAGTCATCAATGCCTGCGCCGCCATATGCCTCCGGCACCGGCAAGCACAGAAAACCCTGTGCCCCCAAAGCTTCAAAGACCTCGTGCGGCATGATGCCGGCGCGCTCCCACTGCTCGTAGTGGGGCACCACTTCCTTGGTGAGAAAGCGGCGAAAGCTCTCGCGCAATGCCTCATGTTCTTCGTTGAAAAGGGTGCGGGTGAAACGGTTGTTCTGTTCGCTGGCCATGGGCTTACTCTTCAGATTGATACATCGACTCGATGACATCGGCGTACTTGGCATTGATCACCCGTCTCTTGAGTTTCATCGTGGGTGTCAGCTCAGGAGAACCCGGCATCCACTCTGTGCCCACGATGCGGAACTTCTTGATCTGCTCCACCCGTGAGAGCAACTCGTTGGCAAGCAACACTTGTGCTTCAACCTCCCGCAACAACGTGGGATGGTTCAACAGTTCACTGGTGCCCGACAGTGCATCCAATCCCTCCCGGGTAGCCCAAGCTTGAAGATGCACCGGGTCTACGGTCAACAGGGCGACGTTGTAGTTACGCCCATCGCCCACGACCGCCGCCTGGCTGATGAAGGGGCCCGCCATCGTCAAGGCAGCTTCTATGTTCACGGGCGACATGTTCTTGCCGAAGGAATTGATGATCATTTCCTTCTTGCGGTCAACAATTCTGTAATAGCCGTCCGCGTCTACCGTACCGATATCTCCCGTATGCAGCCACCCTTGAGCATCGAGCACTGCATCGGTAGCCGCGGGGTCCTTGCGGTAGCCACGCATGACGCCAGCGCTGCGAATCAGGATCTCGCCATCCTCGGCCAGGCACAACTCCACGCCGGGCTGAGCCTGACCCACGGTACCCATGCGCAGGCGCCCGCGCGGGCTGCGTGTGCCCAACGCACATGACTCGGTCTGACCGTAGACCTCATCCAGCGGCAGCCCAATCGCGTAGTAAAACTCCAGCAGTGCACGCGGCGCGGCTGCACCACCTGAGCACGCGTAGACGTTCGGCGTGCCCAAGCCCAGCCGCTCACGCAACGGGGCAAACAGCTGCGCATCCGAACGTGCACAAGCATGGGCGAGGGATTTCGGCACCGGTTTGCCGACCTGCTCCAAGCGCACTCTTTCGAGCTGTTGATCAACGGCAGCATGGATTTGCTGACGGTCCGATTCAGTAAGCATGTTCCATTGCCCCTGTATGGCGGCACGCATCTTTTCCCAGAAACGTGGCGGCGCGAAGAACACATGGGGCCGAGCCTTGATCAGAGCCTGCGCAGCCTGACGTGGATCGTCACAGAAATAGACTGTTCCGCCTGCCACCAAGGGCGCGTAGTGGCTTGTAACCCGTTCCGCCATACCCGCAGTGGGCAACCAAGACAGATAGCGATGGCTGGGCTGCAGCGCCAGGTAGCGCATGTTGTTGTCCACGACCTTCAACACACCCGCATGCGTGAGCTCCACACCTTTCGCAGGACCGGTGGTGCCTGAGGTATAGACGATGGCAGCGAGCGCATTAGACGCAACGCTCTCAATGCGGGCCCTCAAATCAAACACCATGTCCGCCCCTGCTGCTTCAACGGCAGGCCAGTCCAGACAACCCTCAGCGCCGCCCTCCAGCACCACCACCTGTTCCAACGGCGCGCCCGCTCCCCTCGCACCCATGATCAGCGGCAGAAACGCTTGCTCGCACAACACCACCCGCGCCTCAGCGTTCTCGAGGATCGGCAGGATCTGCGCCACCGGCAAAGTAGGGTAAATGGAGAACGGCACGCCGCCCAAGCACATGACCGCCACATCAGCCAACATGAACTCGGGGCGATTTTTGAGCATCAAGCCGACGGCATCGCCGGGCTTCACACCGAGCCCGACCAATCCGGCCGCCAAGTTGCGGACCCGTTCGAGCAGCTGAGCCCAGGTTAGGCTCAGGCTCTCATCCACCGCCACGGCCGCGAGATCTTCGGGTTGACGCGTGGCGGTGAAAAGGAAGGCTTGCGGGACATTGGCCGCGGCTGTAGGGGACGATGGGGGAGCCGTGACCGGCATGATGTCTCCGTGATGCGTTATCGAGGCGCCTGAAGGGCGCCATGGGTCTGGATTTTCAGCTGGATGCCGGCCAGCGCATCACACGGAGACGCGCTTGCGGTAGTCGCCAAAGGCCGGTTGGCGCTTCTCGGCGAACGCCTTCACGCCTTCGGTGGCCTCGGGCGTTTCCACAAACTGGATCAGGCCGGTGGAGGCCAGCGCGCCGGTGGCCACGAAATGTTCGGTGTCGGTGTTGAGCGACTGCTTCAGGAAGCGCAGCGTGGTGGGCGACATCACCAGCATCTCGTCGGCCCACTTGCGCACCTCAGCCTTCAGCTGGGCGGCAGGCACCACCTCGTTGACCAGGCCCCAGTTCTTGGCCGTGGCCGCGTCGTATTGACGGCACATGTACCAGATCTCGCGGGCGCGCTTCTCGCCCACGATGCGTGCCAACAGGCCCGTGCCCCAGCCCGCGTCGAAGGAGCCCACGCGCGGGCCGTTCTGGCCAAACTTGGCATGGTCGGCGGCGATCGAGATGTCGCACAGCACATGCAGCACATGGCCGCCGCCAATGGCCAGGCCGTTCACTGCGGCGATCACCGGCTTGGGAATGTCGCGGATGATGCGCTGCAGCGCCAGGATTTCAAACAGGCCGCTTTCCGACTTGCCGTAGCTGCCGGTTTCAGCCCGTTCCTTCTGGTCGCCACCGGCACAGAAGGCCTTGTCGCCCGCGCCCGTGAGGCTGACCACGCCCACGGTTTCATCGGCCCAGGCGCGCTTGAAGCACCGGATCAGTTGATCCACGGTTTCGGCGCGGAACGCGTTGTACCGCTTTTCACGGTTGATGGTGATGGTGGCCAGGCCACGGTCGACTTCGTAGGTGACGTCAGTGAGTTCCATGAGTGTTCTCGCTTGAAGAGGGAGTGGTGAAACCAGGGGGTTGGAAAAGTGCCGCGTTCAGGCCAAGGCCAGCGCAGCGGCGATGCGTTCGCGGTAGTGACGGGGAGGCCCGCCCAGCTCCAGGTTGAGCTTGGCGCGCTTGTAGAAGAGTTGCAGATCGTGTTCCCAGGTGTAGCCGATGGCGCCGTGCAACTGCAGTGCACGGTCTGCACAGCGCACGGCGGCTTCGGTGGCCGTGGCCTTGGCGATCCAGGCGTGCATCAGGCCATCGGCCTCGCCTTCTTGCAGGGCCCAGGCGGCGAAGTACACGCCGGAGTGCACGGCTTCGGTATCGACCAGCATGTCGGCCGCACAGTGCTTGACCGCCTGGAACGAGCCCACCGGCACGCCGAACTGCACGCGCTGGCCCACGTACTCGACCGTCATGGCCAGCATGCGCCGCGCCAGCCCCAGGGATTCGGCCGCCAGCAGAACGGCCACGCGGGCCTGGGCGTGTTCCAGCTGCGCAGCATCCAGCCGGCCCAGGCACTGGCCTCGCACCTGGCTCAACTGCACGTCGGCCAAGGCGCGGGTGCGGTCGATCAGGCTGCGTGGCTGCAACTGCACGCCAGCCGCGTCGCGCGGCAGCCGCCACAGGCTGACACCGTCGCCCTCACGCACCGGCACCAGCCAATGCGCCACCTGTGCGGCCGCCAGTACCCAGGGCACCTGCCCGCTGAGCAGCCCATCGACGCAGCGCACGCCGGCGCTCATGGCCCGATGGTCCAGCGCCTGACCGGCCGGCGCCAGCACGGCCGCCGTTTCACTGCCGGCCCCCAGTGCGGCCACCCCAGGCCTGGCATCAGGCGACGACGCCAGGGGCAACAACAGGGACAAGGCCATGGCATTGGCGGCCAACAGCACGCCGCTGGGCGCGGCACTGCGCCCCAGTTCCTCGAACAACACCGCCTGCTCCAGCAGGCCGCCGCCCTGGCCGCCCAGCGCCTCGGGCCAGCCCAGGCCGGCCCACCCCTGGCTGGCCACGAAGCGGTCGAATTCAGCGCTGTCCTGCGCCTCGGCCCAGCGCCGCACCTTGGGCAGGCTGGCTTCGCTCTCCAAAGCACTGCGCACCATGTCGCGCAGCATGTCCTGTTCTTCAGTGAAGGCAAATCGCATGGATGCTCGCTCAGCTACGGGGCAGGCCCAACACCCGTTCGGCCAGGATGTTGCGTTGAACAAAACCGGTACCACCCGCAATGCTGGTGCCCCGCGCCTGATAGGCCAGACGCAGCCAGCGCGCCTGCTCGGGCGTGCCCTGCCCCGGCTCCACCTGCCCGGCCAGCCCCATCAGCGACAGGGCGTAGTCACACACCTCCTCCACCAGCGGCGTCGTGAAGAGCTTGGCGGTGGAGGCCTCGGGCCCCGGTGAGCCGCTGGCCAGGCCGCTGAGGATGCGTTTGCCGGTGAGCCGCTGCAAGGCCATGCGGCTGTACAGCTCGGCCAGCTTCTGGCGCACCGATGCATCGGCCCCCAAGGGGCGGCCTGCGCTGTCGCGGCTGTTGCGCACCAGGTCGGTCAGCGCTTCCAGCAGGCGCAGCAGGTTGACGCGACCGGTGGCAATGGCCACGCGCTCGTATCCCAGGGTGGACATGGCCACCTTCCAGCCCTGATCCACGGCGCCCACCAGCAAGTCGTCGGGCACGAAGGCGCCATCGAGGAACACTTCATTGAACTCAGCGCTGCCGAGCATCTGCCGCAATGGACGCACGGTCACGGCTGCCTGTTGCATTGGCAGCACGAAGAAGCTGATGCCAAAGTGCCGCGGCTTGCCCGCTGCGGCAGCGGCAGACGCATCAGTGGTGCGCGCCAGGAGAATGGCGTGGTCCGCCAGCTGCGCAGCGCTGGTCCACACCTTCTGGCCGTGAATGCGCCATCCGCCCTCCACCTTGTCGGCCCGCGTGCGCAAGGCCGCCAGGTCCGATCCCGCGCCCGGCTCTGAGAATAACTGGCACCACAGCGCCTGCCCCGTGAGGATGGGGTCGAGAAAGCGCGCTTTCTGCGCGGCCGTGCCGTGTTCGATCAAGGTCGGGCCGGCAAAGCCGCTGCCGATCACATCCAGCCGATCGGGCGCACCGGCCCGGTCGCACTCTTCAAAGAAGATCGCCTGTTGCAGTACCGAGGCCCCACGACCCCCATACTCAGGTGGCCACGCCAAACCCGCATATCCCGCCGCATGCAAGCGCTGCTGCCATGGCCGCCACCAAGCCGCGCGCTCGGGCAACTCATGGGGCGGCTCACCGAACAGCGGCGCATGTTCGCTCAGCCACGCCTTAAGCGTTGCTCGGAATTCGGCATCCTCCGGCGCGTCTCTGAAGTCCATCTCAGCGGCCCTTCCAGACGGGCGCACGCTTTTCAGCAAACGCCCGAGCACCTTCTTGGGCATCTTCCGTGTAAAGCGGCGGCAGACCCAGACGGTCTTGCATGGCCCAACCAGCCTCCTCGTCCAGGTCCAGCCCTTGCTGCACGATCTGCTTCGAAGCCTGTACAGCCAATGGCGCATTGCGCACGATAACTCGTGCCAATTCCATTGCCGCTGTCAGTGCCTCACCAGGCTCGCAGAGTTCGTTGATCAGGCCCACTTCGTAGGCCCGCTCTGCAGTGATCAAATTGCCCGTGATAGCCAGGTACATGGCAACGTGGTAGGGAATTCGACGCGGCATGCGCATCAAGCCCCCGGCCGCCGCCACCAACCCGCGCTTGACCTCGGGCACACCCAGCTTGGCGCCGCGAGCCGCCACGATGAGGTCGCAAGACAAGGCAATCTCCAGACCCCCCGCGACCGCAAAGCCTTCAATGGCCGCGATCAGCGGCTTGCCGGCAGGGTGTCTCGTCACGCCGGCGAAGCCGCGTTCGGTCGCAGGCTTTTCCCCCCGCAAGAAGGCCTTGAGGTCCATGCCCGCGCAAAAGCCGGCAGCGCTACCGGTGATGACGCCCACCCGCAGGCTCGTGTCGCCATCCAGCTCGTCCATCGCTGCGCTCACGCCCTTGGCCAAGGCTTCATTGACTGCATTGCTGTCGTCTGGCCGATTCAAGCGAACCAGCAGCACGCCCTCCTCGCGCGACACCAGCACGGCCGGGGCATCGTTTTTGGAACTATCCAACACCATCTCCTCGCATCACTGACACATCAGCCGAATGCCCTGTGTCTTGGCTCATTCTGCGAGCCGGGTTGGCCATCACCATCGTCCAAAAGGACAGACTTGCAAACCCTCTTCAGACCTGAAGCTCTTGGGTGATAGAGCTTGAACCGGGCCATCAACAGCGCTGCTGTTGATGCAGTCAACCAGGCTTTCGATGTTGCGGCCAGCGCCTCAGCACCACCTCGCCATCGCTTCGAAACGCGTGGCAACTGTCGATTAATCCGGTGGGCGGCGGGTCGTCCTTTGAAGCGCTGCCTTCCGGCCCGCCCGGTGGCAGAACCGTTTGGAAAGCCACCGTGGCCATCACGCCAAGCAGCTCGGTGAGATGGGTGCAGCCTGCGGTGCCTTTGAAGAGATCCCGCACGCGTGCGGAGAATCCGGGGCCGATACGCAAACCCACCAACTGCTGATACACAGGCGCGATGGCCCGGCACTCTGGCGCTGGCCCATGCAGCGTCAACGCCTGAACCTCACAGACCACCAACAAACCGTCGACCGTCATACGCAAACCCATCTGGTGCAGGGGCTCGCCAACGGGTAACAGTTGATTGAAAAATACCGTGAGGGCATAGCCGCGGGTATCGAGCAAGCGCGCATCCACGTCCCACCGGCCATCCTCTCTTGCGTAGCCCTCACAAAACACACGGCGCCGATGCTTCAACTGCCGCGGTACTGTGGACGAAAACAGTGCAGCCTCTTCGCTCATGGCGTCCCTCGACTGGCCCGCGATCGTCGTTCAATAGGACTTTGGTAAACCGAGCGCCCGCTCAGCAATGTGGCAGAGCACCAGTTCGTGGCTCACCGGCCCGATCAGGCCCATGATGGCTTCGCGGTAGTAGCGCTCCACATGGAATTCCTTGGCATAACCAAAGCCACCCAGGGTACGTACCGCCCGCGCAGCCGACTCGAAATAGGCGTCACCACCCAGGTACTTCGCCATATTGGCCTCGAAGCCGCAGGGCTTGCCGGCGTCGTACAAGGACGCCGCCTTGAACATCATGGTTTCGGCGGCTTGCAAGCGGATCCAGCAATCGGCCAGCGGGTGTTGAATGGCCTGGTTCTGACCGATCGGGCGGTTGAAGACCACGCGGTCGCGGGCGTATTTCACTGCCATGTCGATCACCGCCTGACCGGCGCCGATGTTGGTGCCGGCAATCAGCACACGCTCGGGGTTCAAACCGTGAAGCAGGTACTCGAAGCCCTTGCCCTCCTCACCGATGCGGTCCTCCACGGGAATCTCCAGGTTCTCGATGAAGATCTCATTGGAGTCCACCGCGTTGCGACCCATCTTGGGAATCTCACGCACGGTGATCTTGCTGCGGTCAAAGTCGGTGTAGAACAACGTGAGTCCGTCGGTCTTGCGCGCAGCGTCTTCGTACTTGGTCGTGCGAGTGATGAGGAGAATTTTGTTGGCGATCTGGGCGGTAGAGGTCCACACCTTCTGGCCATTGACGATATAGCGGTCACCCTTGCGCACAGCGAAGGTTTTGATGCGCAGGGTGTCCAAACCGACACTGGGCTCGGTGACACCAAAACAAGTGCGGTCCTTGCCCTCGATCAGTGGCGGCAGAAAGCGCTGCTTCTGCTCAGGCGTGCCAAACACCACCACCGGATGGGGCCCGAACAGGTTGATGTGCACCGCCGAAGAGGCATTGGCGCCCATGCGAGAGATGCGCTTGATGATGATGGCCGCTTCGGTGATGCCCAGACCGGCGCCCCCATATTCCTGCGGCATGGTCACGCCCATCCAACCGGCCTTGACCATTTCGTCCACCAACTCTTGCGGAAAACGATGCTCCTCTTCGGCGCGCAGCCAATAGTTGTCGTCAAACTGATCGCAAATGGCACCGACGGCGTCTTCGATGGCACGTTGGTCTTCGTTGAGTGAGAAGTCCATGAGGTTCTTGCTCCGGATAATTGGGGGGTCAGGAGACGGTGTCCAGCCAGACGAGCGGCACGGTCACAGGAATGTCCAGCAGCATCTGGGCAAAGGCTTTGCCCAACGGGTCACTGCGGGGGGAAGCCATACCGCCGCCAGCGAGAGCGGCCTGCAGCAGGAAGTTGAAAGCGTGCACACCGGGCACGTCGAAGCGCTGCACGGATCCTTCCACGAGATGGGCAAAATAGGCTTTCACGCGCTCAGCGCTCAGCTCGCTGCGCAGCACGGGCACCCACTTAGGGTGACGCGCGATCACGCCGATGTTGACGCTGTCGCCCTTGTCACCACTGCGTCCGTAAGCGATGCGCAACAAGGGCACCTCAACACGCTCGCCAGCGGGCAGCACCAGCGGCTCTTCATAAACTCGTGCCGAACAAGCACCATCTGAGCCACCTGAGCCGTTGGGCAAAGCGGGCTCAGGCACCGGGCTCGATTGCCCATCGATGGTGACGATGGGCCGCAGCAGGGCTTTGGGCCAAAGGAAGGAATACAGCTTGACAATGGGTCCGGGGCTGGGACGTCCACCGCCGATGCTGGTCATGCCCGGTGCCCAAGACACACCGCCCGGCGCAATCTCGCTGGCAAAAAGCTCCAGTGGCGCCCGCTCGGTGTGTTCCAGCACCAAGCGAAGAATGACTTCGCGGTTGACCGGCACGCGGCTGTGGGGACCAAACAGCGCCTCGGTACCCAACACTTCGTGATACACCAGCCGGAAATCATCCCAGCCGCGTTCACGCAGCATGCCACGCAAGCGCGCCAGCAGTGCCTGCACCACCCGTTCGGCTTTGCGTTCGGCACGCCCGCCGATCAAGGTGATGTTGGCCGTGCAGCGCCAACCGTCGGCATAGGTGGCCGAAACTTTGTAGGTATCGCTCGGGGCACGACCACGCACCCCCTCGACGAGGACCCGATCGATGCCGTCCTGGTGCATACGCACATCGGTGAAGTCGCAGACCACGTCGGGCAACACATAGGCTGCAGGGTCGCCGATTTCATAGAGCATTTGTTCGGCCACCGTGGCCGGCGTCACAATACCGCCGCTACCGGCCGGCTTGGTGACCACAAAGCGCCCACCCGCCCGGCACTCGACCACCGGATAGCCGATGTTCTCCCAACCCGGTACGTCTTCCCAATCCGTGAACAGCCCGCCGGTGCATTGCGGTCCGCATTCAATCAGGTGCCCGGCCAGGCTACCGGCAGCCAGCAGGTCATGGTCCTCTGCCGTCCAGCCGAACTCGTGGATCAGCGCACCCAATGGCAATGCACTGTCCACACAGCGCCCGGTGATGACGACCTGCGCACCTTGACTCAAAGCCTGCGCGATCGGTCGAGCGCCCAGGTAGGCATTGGCGCTCATCAGCTTGGCAGGCAGCGGCGCGGCCGAATGCAAGTCACGCACCTCGCGTTCGCGAAAAGTGTCCGCCAGAGGCAAGACATCATCGCCTTCGACGACCGCGATCTTCAAGGAAACACCCACCTCATCGGCCAATGCCTGCAAAGCCTTTGCGCAGGCATGGGGGTTCACGCCGCCAGCATTGCTCAATACTTTGATGCCGCGCTCAGCCACTTGCCGAATCACGCTGCGCATGGCGACGTCAACAAAGTCTGTTGCGTAACCGGCCTCTGGCTTGCTGGCGCGCGCCTTCGACAAGATGGACATGGTCAGCTCAGCCAGAAAGTCGAAGCTGAGATAGTCGAGCTCAGGCACCTGCACCAGCTGCGGCGCAGCCAGCGAACTGTCACCCCAGAAGCCGGATGCACCCCCGATGCGCACCACTTTCTCTTGTTCACTCATACATCATTCCTCAGGACAGCCCAGCCCAGATCGAGTACCTTGGATCCGCGGGGCTCGCTGTAAGCGCGCACACCCACGCGCGCGTTTTCGCGCCAAAGTTCAAAGCGCAGGACTTCGCCCGGATAGACAGGCGCCGAGAACCGAGCACGGAACGCCGCCAACCTGTCTGCTTCGTCTTCACAGCACGCTTGAAGCACGGCACGAACCGCCAACGCGAAGGTAGCCAAACCATGCAGGATAGGCCGCTCAAAGCCCACACGTCGCGCCGCTTCTGGGTCGGCATGCAGTGGATTCATGTCGCCGTTGAGCCGGTACAGCAAGGCCTGTTGCGGCAAGGTCGACAAGTACACGATATCGTCGGGCGCCCGGACCGGCAGCGCTTCGGCTGGGGAAATCTCGCCGTGTTGTCGCCCATGTCCCCCGTTCCCGCGACACATCAACGTGGCTTGCAGGGTCGCAAGAGCTTCACCGCTGGACGCCTCAAACAGGCGACGTTCAGTGACCAGCAGTGATCCTTTGTCCTGGCCCTTGTCGGCCACGGCGACCACGCGCTCGCGTGCACGCACCGTGGCAGCGGTGGGTAGCGGCCGATGCAAGGTCATGGCCTGTTCGGCATACACCACCTGGCGCATGTCAATACCGGTATCCGGATGCGCGCCCCAGGGTCCCGGATGACCCAGCACCACGGCCATGCAGGGCAAAGCTTGCAACCCAGCTTCGTACACGTAGCGCAGTTGACGCTCGTCGCAAGGATCGGCTCCTGCGCCCACGCTCAAGGCATAAAACAGGGTATCCCGGGTGGTATAGGTCTGCTCAACATCGCCAAAGGGCCAGTCGAGCAAGCGGTCGATGTTCATCTCACGCGCTCATGAAACCACCACCGTCGGACGAGATGGTTTGTCCGGTGATGTAGGAGGAAGCACGTGAAAGGAAAAAACAGATGGGCTGCGCCGCCTCTTCAACGGCCGAGAAACGGGCCATCGGAATGCGTGCCAACAAGCCCTCGCGAAAGCGCTCGCCCCGCACGGTTTCCGTCATCTGCGTCTCCACCACACCAAAACAAATCGCATTCGACCGAATGTCATGCTTGGCCCATTCACGTGCTGCACTCATCGTGATACCAAACAGACCTGCCTTGGCCGCGCTGTAGTTGATCTGCCCGATGGTGCCCATACGGCCCGCATCCGACGAGATGTTGACGATCGATCTCGCCACGGCTTCACCGGTTTGGATCCGGGCCAGCGCCGCCCGTCCAAAACCCTGCACGCAGTTGTAGCTGCCGGTGAGATTGACATCAATCACCTGATGCCAGGCCTCGGCACTCATCTTCTCGATCATGGCGGGACGAATGATGCCGGCGCTGTTCACCAAACCGTGCAAGGCCCCGAAGCGCTCAGCGGCCTGCTCGAAGGCACCCTGCACAAAAGCGCCATCTGCCACGCTACCGGCCAGGCAGAGCACACGCGACGGATCACGCCCCTCCTGCTGTGCCTGCAGTGCCTGCTCGTTCAGATCGATCAGTACCAGCGACGCACCCAGTTCATAGGCCAAGGCCGCCGAGGCCTGACCAATGCCTTGCGCTGCACCGGTGATGACGATCGTCTGGCCCGCCAGGCTCATGGGATTGACCAGCGCCTGCGTCATTTGCCGCCCCCGGGAACACCGCGAGTCACGAGTTGTGGCGGCGCCGAAAGATGAAAGCCGTCGTAAACCGGCGACGGATGTTTGCGCTCAGGCAATTTGAAATTGGGGGTGGCCATGGCAAAAGCGCCGTCGATATTGATCGTGGTGCCAGAGATGAAGGCGGCCGCTTCTGATAACAGAAAGACGATCGCAGCAGCCACCTCGGCCTCAGTGCCCGTACGCCCCAGCGGCGTGACCTTGCCCACTTCGAGCAACTGCGCCTGCACTTCCGGCGGGTACTTGTCGACGCCGGACGAAAACACCAAGCCAGGCGCCACGGCGTTGACACGCACATTGAAGGCGCCCCATTCCAGCGCCGCAGTCATGGTGAAGTTCACCATGCCGGCACGCGAAGCCCCCGAGTGCGCCATCTGAGGCATGCCGTTCCACATGTCGGCAGCCATGTTGACGATCGCACCGCCATGCTCGCGCATGTTCTGCAAAAAACACTCGCGCGCGACCAGAAAACCGCCCGTCAGGTTGCTGGCTACCACCGCCTCCCAGCCCTTCTTGGAGATCTTTTCGATCGGAGTGGCGTACTGGCCGCCGGCATTGTTCACCAAGTGGTGGATGCGGCCAAAGCGCGCCAGTACGGCCGCCACCATGTCACGCACCCGGTCTTCTTCGCGAATGTCGCAAGGAAAGGCCTCCGCATCGATGCCGGCCGCCAGCAACTCGGTGCGCACTTTGGTCAGCTTCTCTTCATTGCGGCCCACCAAAGCCACCCGCGCACCGAGGGCACCCAGCTCGTGGGCCGTACAACGGCCGATGCCGCTGCCAGCACCAGTGATCAGGGCCACCTGCCCGCCAAACAAACCTGGCCTGAAGACCGAGGCATAGCCCTTGGTGCCATTGCTGTTGCTGCTGTTGCTGCTGCTCATTGATCTCCTCCATCTGCAGGGGACTGCGATTCATGCTTCAAGACAATTCTGGATAGCCCAAGACGGCCACACATCGTCCGAAGCGACACTGCGCCCGGTACACGCGCCCTGTCTCAGCACCCGCGCCAGACAGGTGCACGCTTTTCCACGAAGGCGGCAACACCTTCCTTCATGTCCTCGGTGCCCTGTGCCAGAGTGAGGTAGTGCTGCAACAAGGCCAGAGCCTGGGTCTGTGGCAAGTCCTGCTGCTCGTACAAGGCACGCTTGCCCAACGCCATCATCAGCGGGGACTTGGCCGCCAAGCGTTGAGACCAATCCAATACCGTTGCGTCAAAGTCCTGAGGCGGCACCACGCGGTTGACGATGCCGATCGCCAGTGCCTCTTCGACGCTGAGCTGATCACCCAGGTAGATCAGTTCCGCCATGCGCTTGCGTGGCAGGTTGCGCTGCATGAGCGCCGAGATCATGAAGGGGAATACCCCGACATTGATCTCCGGCGTACCGATACGCACCCCTTGTTTGGCGATGACCAGATCACAGGCCAGCACCAAGCCCAAACCACCCGCCAAGGCATGGCCGTTGAGGGCACAGAGCACCGGCACCGGCAAGGTCATCAAGGCCTCCACCAATTCGGGCATGCGGCCGTTGCGGCGGTGCTTGGCGATGCCGGTCTCAGCCGCGGCAAAACCCTTCAGATTGCCGCCGGCCGAAAACACCGAAGCATGGGTGGACGTGAGGACCACGCAGTGCACGCCCGGATCCTCACGCACCCTCCCCAACGCAGCCAAGAGGTCGCCCAGCAGCGCGTCGTCAATGGCATTTCGGCTATCAGGCCGGTTCAAAGCCAGGGTGACGACACCACCCTCTCCCTGCTGGAACAACACAGCGGCTTCACCGCAAGACGTGCTCACCTGCGGGCCCTGCTCAAGCCATCGTCAAGCCACCGCTGACGGACAGCGTCTGGCCAGTGATATAGCTGGCGTTGTCGCCCGCCAGGAAGGCCACAGCAGCACCGATGTCCTCGGGTTCGCCCAGACGGCCCAGCGGCACGCCCTTGACCATGGATTCCAGCAGCTTGGCATTGGTGGGGTCAATCACCGATTCGAAGCCTGGCGTGCGCGTAGGGCCAGGGCAGACGCAGTTGCAAGTGACGTTTTTGCGAGCACTTTCGCGCGCCAGGGTCTTGGTGAAGGAGATCACCGCGCCCTTGGCACCCGAGTACACCGCCTCAAAGCTGGAGCCCACGCGCGCGGCATCGGAACTGATGCTGATGACGCGGCCCCATTTGCGCTCCAGCATGCCCGGCAGCACCGCATGGATCAAACGCAGCACGCCCAGATAGTTGATATCCACCACCTTTTGCCAGAAGGCTTCGTCGGTCGCGGTGAAAGGTTTGAGCTCGTCCCAGCCGGCATTGTTGACCAGCACTTCCACCGGGCCCAGTTCGGCCACCGTGCGCGCCACAGCAGCAGCCACCGACGCGCTGTTGCCGACGTCCAGCGCCACGTAGAGGCCGCGGCCACCGGCCTGACGGATGAGCTCCACGGTTTCCAGCGATTCCGGCTCGCGCAGATCGGCGACGGCCACATCATGGCCACTTTTGGCCAGGGCCACGGCAATGGCGCGGCCAATGCCACGACCGGCGCCACTGACCAGTGCCACACGGCGTGCGGTCAGCGGGGCTGCAGCTTGGTTCATTTGATTTCCTTTCAAAGAGAAACGACCAGGACAAGTGCCTCAGCGTAGACGGACCCCAAGCGCTCGCCATCGTCCGAAGCGACAACTTGTGAAGACCCGACGGCGTTCAAAACACCCCGTCGCGCTGTAGCGCAGCCAGTTGATCGGCACCAAAGCCCCAGTCGCGCAACACCTCCTCGGTGTGGTGACCTGCCGGCACCGCGGAGGTGGGTTGTGCTGGCACGCTGCGACTGAAACGCGGCGCAGGCGCGGGCTGCACCACCCCGTCGAGCGTCACAAAACTCCCGCGCGCTTGTGCATGGGCATGCCGAGGCGCTTCATCCCAGTCGAGTACTGGGGCAAAGCAGGCATCGCTGCCTTCGAGCAGTGCACACCAGTCGGCACGGCTGCGGGTCTTGAACACCTCGGCCAAGCGCAATTTCTGTTGCGGCCAGGCAGCCGCTTCGTACTGCGCATCGAAGACCGGGTCAAGCAACCCGACACGCTCGCGCAGCAGGGCGTAAAACTGCGGCTCCACTGCACCAATGGCGATGTACTTGCCATCAGCACAGGCATAGCTGTCGTAGAAGTGCGAGCCACCGTCGATCAGATGAGTGCCGCGCTCATTGCTCCACAACCCACCTGCCTTGTAGCCCCACAGGCAGGCAGCCAGCAGGGCAGAGCCCTCTGTCATGGCGGCGTCCACCACCTGTCCTCGACCGGATTGGCGTGCCTCCAGCAGCGCGCACAACAAGCCAAACGCCAACAGCATGCCGCCGCCGCCAAAATCGCCAACCAGGTTGATGGGTGGCACCGGCGGCTCGCCATGCCGGCCTATGGCATTCAAGACGCCCGACAGGGCAATGTAGTTGATGTCATGCCCCGCCGCCTGGGCCATCGGGCCCTGCTGGCCCCAACCCGTCATGCGGCCATAGACCAAGCGAGGGTTGTTCCCCAGACACACCTCAGGCCCCAGGCCCATACGCTCCATCACACCGGGGCGAAACCCTTCGATCAGAACACCCGCCTGCGCAATCAAAGCCAGTGCTGCTTCAGTACCCCCCGGGCGTTTGAGGTTCAGCGCCACCGAGCGACGCCCTCTTCCCAACACGTCAAAGCGGGTGCCTTCGAGGCCGCTCACGTCACCACGGCCTGCGCGGTCGATACGGATCACCTCCGCCCCCATATCGGCCAGCAGCATGGCGCAAAAAGGTGCCGGGCCCAAGCCCACCATCTCCACTACCTTGAGTCCTGCTAGAGGTCCTGCCACGTTGTTGCTCCTCACGCTTGGGTTGGCTGCGCAGAGCCGGGCGCTGGGTAGACAAAAAACCCAAGCCTTCACCCGACTGACCGGCAAAGGGTAGACGCAGGCCCCTTTCGCTCACATCGTCTGAAAGGACACATTGCAGGCGCCAAGCAATCACCGGACAGGCGCGCCGGAAGTGTCGGATCGGACGATGCAGCGACCCTTTCGGCACTGAACACTTCCCGCCAGACACTCGAAACAGGAGACTCCGCAAGGTGGCCACCCCAACAACTCACGGCATCACCGGCTATGGCGGCTATGTGCCCCGATTGCGCTTGCAGCGCACCGCCATCGCCGCCGCTCACCAGTGGATGGCGCCCGGCCTGCGTGGTCAGGCCCAAGGTCAACGTGCTTACTGCAGCTGGGATGAAGACAGCGTGACCCTCGCAGTCGAGGCTGCACGCGACCTTTTCGACCGACGTGAACGAAGCACCATACGTGCCCTGCACCTGGCCTCCACCACCCTGCCCTTCGCTGATCTGCAGCACAGCAGCTTGGTGGCAGCTGCATTGGGCCTGCAAGGCGAATTGCATACCCAGGACTTGGCGCACAGCCAACGCGCCGGCACCGCTGGCTTGATTCAGGCACTGCGCAACGGCGGCCCTGAGACCCTGTTCATCGCCACCGATCGCCCGCGCGGCAAAGCCGCGAGCAGTCAAGAAATCGGCTATGGCGCCGGTGCCGCTGCTTTCACCCTGGGCCATGAAGGCGTGCTGGCCGAGCGCCTAGGCAGTGCCAGCCGCTCGGCCCTGATGGTGGACCACTTTCGTGCTACCGGTGCGCGATATGAATACCACTGGGAGGAACGCTGGGTACGTGACGAAGGCTACCTCAAGCTCGTGGTCGGCGCCGTGCAGGCGGCACTGCAGGAGGCAGGCGTGGCCCCGGGAAGCGTCAATCATTTCATCGTGCCCAGCCCGCTCAAAGGCGCGGCCACGGCCGTCGCCAAGGCACTGGGCATCCGTGCCACGGCTGAAGCCGAATCGCTACTGAGCACCTGTGGCTACAGCGGTACGGCCCACGGCCCGCTCATGCTGGCCCAGGTGCTGGAACGGGCCGAGCCGGGCGCCGTGATCGTGGTGGCCAGCTTCGGCCTGGGCGCCGATGCGCTAGTGCTGCGCACCACCGAAGCGGTGCGCAGCTTCAAGCCACGCCGCGGCGTGAGCGGTGCGCTGGGCGATGCGCTGGTGCATGACAACTATCTGCGCATGCTGTCCTACGAGGGCGGCGTCGAACTCGAATGGGGCATGCGGGCCGAGAAGCCCTTGAAGACGGCGCTCACCGAGCAGCACCGCTCCAGCCACCAACTGGCCAGCTTCGTGGCCGGTCATTGCAGCGCTTGCGGCACGGTGCAATTCCCGCAGCTGCCCTATTGCGTGCAGCCTGGCTGCAACGCACCGCGCAGCGGTTTCACGCCCCATGCCCTGTTCGACGAACCCGGCCAAGTACTCACCTACACCGCCGACTGGCTGTCCTATCACCCGGCTCCGCCACTCTACGTGGGGTTCGTGCAGTTTGACCAGGGCGCCCGCCTGCTGATGGAGATGACCGACGTCGGCCCCGCAGGCGTCGAAGTGGGTACTCCGCTGCGCATGGTGTTTCGTATCAAGGACGTGGACCAGGCGCGCGCATACCCGCGCTACTTCTGGAAAGCCACACCGCTGACCGTTTGAGATCACACACCATGGCAACAGGCATCAAAGACAAGGTCGCCATCATCGGCATGGGCTGCACGAAGTTCGGCGAACGCTGGGACGTCGGCCCTGGCGAACTGATGGCCGAAGCATTCGAAGAGGCGCTGCAGGACGCCGGACTGGAACGGCGCCAGATCGACGCCGCCTGGTTCGGCTCCTGCTCCGACCCGATCAGCGTTGGCAACTCGGCCATTCCAGCCTCCATGGCACTGCGGCTCGACAGCATCCCGGTGAGCCACATGGAAAACATGTGCGCCACCGGCAGTGAAGTGCTACGCGCAGCGGCCTACGCAGTGGCCAGCGGAGCGGTAGACATCGCGCTGGCCATCGGTGCCGAAAAGCTCAAAGACACCGGCTACGGTGGATTGCCATCGGTCTACAAGGGCACTCTCAACGATTTGTGGCTGCCCTTGGGCTCCACCCCGGGCGGTTTCGCTCAGCTGGCCTCGGGCTACCGCAGCAAGCACGGCATCGATCGCGACGATCTCAAGCGGGCAATGGCGCATGTGTCGTGGAAGAGCCACCAGAACGGCGTGCTGAGCCCCAAGGCGCACCTGCGCAAGCCGGTGAGCATGGAGCAAATTCTGAATGCGCCGATGATCGCCGAGCCGCTGGGGTTGTTCGACTGCTGCGGTGTCAGCGATGGTGCGGCAGCGGCCATCGTCACCACCCCAGAGATCGCGCGGGCATTGGGCCACCACGATCTTGTCTCAATCAAGGCCATCCAGTTGGCCATCGGTTCAGGTGTCGAGTCGGGCACCAACACCTGGGACGGCAGCCACGTACGCACCACCCGTGCTGCGGTACGCCGTGCCTATGCCGAAGCAGGCATCACCCAACCCCGTGAACAGCTCGACCTGATGGAGGTGCACGACTGTTTCTCCATCACCGAGCTGGTCACCATGGAAGACCTGTTTGTTTCTGAAGACGGGCAAGCCTGGCACGACGTGTTGAACGGCTTCTTCGACCGCGAGGGTACTGGCGTCCCGTGCCAGGTCGACGGGGGTCTGAAGTGCTTTGGCCACCCCATCGCCGCCTCAGGCCTGCGCATGGCATATGAGGTTTACAACCAGTTGCTTGGCCGCGCTGGCGCACGTCAGCTCAAGAACCCCACGCTGGGACTGACGCACAACCTGGGCGGTGTACCGTACCTGGGCATCGCCGCCGTCTCGGTGCTGGGCCTGCACGGATGAGCACGCCGGCGCTGCTGTCAGTGAACATGCTGTCGGGCTATGCGCAACCCGGTGACACCATTTTTGTGCCCGGGGGTGTCACACCGCCCATCGCCTACCTGGAAGCGCTGCAGCAAGACCCGGCCCATAGCCGGGGCCTGCATTTGGTCACCAGCATCGCCCCCGGCATCAACAACCCGCTGGACCCCGCCCGCCTGCACGACAGTGCCCGTGTCACGGGGCTGTTCATGCAGGCCGGCCTGAACGAGGCCCAGCGCACGGGCCACTACCGCATGCTGCCCTTGAGCTACGGCGGCTTTGTGCGACACCTCTATGAGCGCGAGCCCTTCGATTTGTGCGTGCTCCAGGTCACGCCGCCCGATGCGCGGGGTTGGTGTTCGCTCGGTCCCTCGGTGGAGTTCGCGCCGCTGGCCGCACGTCGGAGCAAACGCCTGCTGGCCTTGATCAACCCCTTGCTGCCACGCACCCCAGGCAGCGTGGAAATGCCGTATGAAACTTTCGACGCGGCGTGCGATTGCCCCACTGACCTGCCGTCCTACAGCACGCCCAGCGATGCGTCCACACGTGCCATCGCCCAGCTCATTGCGGATCGCATCGAAAGCGGCAGCACCGTGCAGATGGGTCTGGGCAAGGTACCTACTGCGCTTGCCGAAGCCCTGCTGCAACACCGCGGCTTGCGTCTGCAATCAGGGCTCCTGTCCGATGGCTTGATGCAACTTGCCCAAGCCGGTGCACTCGATCCTTCACACGCACCCACCGCCTGTGTACTGGCCGGCAGTGACGCGCTCTACGAATGGTCGCTGCGCCCCGAAGGCCTCGGCCCACAGGGCCTGCGGCTGGTGGGTTGCGAACACAGCCACGATGTTGCTGCGCTGGCCGCGCTGCCCCGTTTCATCGCAGTAAATTCAGCCCTGGAGGTCGATCTCTTCGGACAATGCAATCTGGAGCATGCAGACGGCCGGGCTATCAGTGGTGCTGGAGGCGCGCCAGACTTTGCACGCGCCGCCAAGCTATCGCCCGATGGCTGCAGCATCGTGGCCTTGAACGCCAGCGGCCAGCGCGGCACGCTTTCGCGCATCGTGGCGCAGCTATCCAGCCCCAGCGTTGCCTCGCTCTCTCGCGTGGATGTAGACCTGGTGATCACCGAACACGGTGTGGCTGATCTACGTACGGCCAGCGTGCACGAACGTGCAGAGGCATTGATTCAGATCGCGGATCCCGCTTTTCGTCCGGCACTAAGAAGCGCCTGGTTCACCCTGGCACAGCGCCTGTGAAACAAGGCAACTGCCTTGAGCGATAAGACAAAGCAGCCGCACATCCATGGTCTTGAAAGGACAGCACATGAAACTCGGAACCGGCCTCAGCGCCATCGTCACTGGCGGAGCCTCGGGCCTTGGCGCCGCCACCGCCCGCCGCTTGGCGGGGCTGGGCCTGAAGGTGGCGCTCTTCGACATGAACGAAGCCGCCGGTACTGCGCTGGCCACTGAGATCGGCGGCCTGTTTTGCCCATGCAATATCACCGACGAAGCTGGCGTGGACCGCGCCTTCGCGCAAGCTCGTGCCGCTCATGGCCAAGAAAGAGTGCTGGTCAATTGCGCAGGCATCGGTGGCTCCAACAAGACAGCCAGTCGCGACAAAACCAGCGGCCAGGCGCGCCACTATCCGATCGATGCGTTCGAGCGTGTCGTCCAGATCAACCTCATCGGCACCTTCCGCTGCGTAGCCAAGTCGGCGGCTGGCATGTTGAGCCTGGAGCCACTTGAAGACGGCGAACGTGGTGCCATCGTCAACACGGCATCAGTGGCGGCACAGGATGGACAAGTGGGCCAAGCCGCCTACGCCGCATCCAAGGCCGGCCTGGTGGGCCTGACCTTGCCCGTGGCGCGCGACTTGATGGGTGACGGCATCCGGATCAACACCATCTTGCCCGGCATCTTCGACACGCCGCTGCTCCAGGCCCTGCCCGAACCGGTCAGGGCGTCGCTGGCAGCCAGCGTCCCCTTCCCGCGCCGCCTGGGCCAGCCTGAGGAATACGCCCAGCTGGTGGAGACCCTGCTGCGGACCACTTACCTCAACGGCGAAAGTATCCGCCTCGATGGCGCGATCCGCATGGCGCCACGTTGAACCCTACCCTCAAACACGCTCACCAAAGGATGCATCATGGCTGAAGCCTATATCGTCGCGGCCGCTCGTACGGCTGGTGGCAAACGTGGCGGCCGTCTGGCAGGCTGGCACCCCGTGGACCTGGCTGCACAGGTCTTGAATGCCCTGCTCGACCGCACTGACTGCGACCCTGCCCTGGTCGAAGACGTCATCATGGGCTGCGTACAGCAGGCCGGCGAACAAGCCAGCAATGTGGCGCGCAACGCCGTGCTGGCTTCGCGCCTACCCGAATCGGTGCCAGCCACTTCGGTCGACCGGCAATGCGGCTCATCACAACAAGCGCTGCATTTCGCAGCGCAAGCGGTGATGTCGGGCAGCATGGATGTGGTGATCGCTGCCGGCGTCGAGGGCATGACCCGCATTCCCATGTTCGCGCCGTTGAAAATGGCCGTAGCGGCCGGTCTTGGCGAATACACCAGCCCGCTGATGCGCCAGCGCTACCCCGGCGTCGAGTTCAGCCAGTTCGACGGCGCAGAGGCCATTGCGCGCAAGTACAGCTTGTCGAAGGACGTTCTGGATGAATACGCGTTCGAGAGCACGCGCCGCGCCATCGCGGCCACCCAGGCCGGATATTTCAATCAAGAGATCGTGCCGGTGGAAGCCCGTCTGGCCGATGGCAGCAGCCCCGGGCTGCACACCGTGGACGAGGGCATACGCTTCGAGGCCACCCTCGAAGGCATCCGTGCCGTCAAGCTGATCCAGGAGGGCGGCCGCGTCACGGCGGCCAGTTCCAGCCAGATCACCGACGGTGCCTCGGGCCTGTTGGTCGTCAATGAACGAGGCCTCAAGACCCTAGGCGTGGCACCGCTTGCACGTGTGCATCACCTGAGCGTCATGGGTCACGATCCGGTGATCATGTTGGAGGCTCCTGTTCCTGCCACCGCCGCAGCGCTAAAAAAGGCGGGTATGCGCATCGACGACATTGATCTTTTTGAAGTGAATGAAGCTTTTGCACCGGTGCCTTTGGCGTGGCTCCAGGCCACCGGGGCCGACCCGGCGCGACTGAACGTGAACGGTGGTGCCATCGCGTTGGGCCATCCTCTGGGAGCCTCTGGCGCCAAATTGATGGGCACGTTGATTTACGCCCTGAAGCAGCGCAACAAGCGCTATGGCCTTCAAACGATGTGCGAGGGTGGTGGCATGGCCAACGTCACCATCATCGAGCGGCTTTGAGCAAGGGAACACCCACCATGAAGATCCTCGTGGCCGTGAAGCGCTTGGTTGACTACAACGTCAAAGTCCGCGTCAAGAGCGATGGTTCAGGCGTAGACCTGGCCAACGTCAAAATGAGCATGAACCCCTTCGATGAAATTGCCATCGAAGAGGCTGTGCGCCTGAAGGAAAAGGGCGTGGTCACCGAGGTGATCGCGGTGTCCTGCGGTGTCACGCAGTGCCAGGAAACCCTGCGCACCGCAATGGCCATTGGCGCCGACCGCGCCATCCTGGTCGAGACCGATGTGGAGCTGCAGCCCTTGGCCGTGGCCAAGCTGCTCAAGGCCCTGATCGACAAGGAACAACCCAGCTTGATCATCCTGGGCAAACAAGCCATCGACGACGACTGCAACCAGACCGGCCAGATGCTGGCTGCGCTGGCAGATCTGCCACAAGCGACCTTCGCCTCGAAGGTGGTGGTCGAAGGCGGCCAGGTCGCAGTGACCCGTGAAGTGGACGGTGGCCTGGAAAACATCAAGCTCAGCCTGCCCGCGGTGATCACCACCGACCTGCGCCTGAACGAGCCGCGTTACGTGACGCTGCCCAACATCATGAAGGCCAAGAAGAAGCAGATGGACGTGTTCAAGCCGGCCGATCTGGGCGTGGACGTGACACCTCGCCTGAAGACCCTGAAGGTCAGCGAGCCGCCCAAGCGCAGCGCCGGCATCAAGGTGGCCGACGTGGCCATGCTGGTGGACAAGCTCAAGAACGAAGCCAAGGTGATCTGACCATGACGATCCTCGTAGTTGCTGAACACGACAACGCCCACATCAAGGGCGCCACGCTGAACACCGTGGCAGCTGCCAGTCAAATCGGTGGCGACATCCATGTGCTGGTGGCGGGCAATGGTGCCGCCGCAGCAGCCCAAGCCGCAGCGAGCATCGCCGGTGTGAGCAATGTGCTGCTGGCCGAAGGCGCCAGCCTGGCTGATGGCCTGGCCGAAAACGTGGCCGCCCAGGTACTGACTCTGGCGTCCAGTTACAGCCACATCCTCTTTGCTGCCACCGCCGGCGGCAAAAACGTGGCCCCGCGTGTGGCGGCCAAGCTCGATGTGGCCCAGATCAGCGAGATCACCAAGGTGATCAGCGCCGACACCTTCGAGCGCCCCATCTACGCTGGCAATGCGATCGCCACGGTGCAAAGCGCCGATGCGATCAAGGTGCTCACCGTGCGTGTCACCGGCTTTGACGCCGTGACCGCCTCGGGTGGCAGCGCGGCGGTAAAAAACATCGTGGCAACAGCCGACAGCGGCAAGAGCAGCTTCGTGGGCCGTGAGGTCACCAAAAACGACCGCCCCGAGCTGACAGCAGCCAAGATCATCGTCTCCGGTGGCCGGGCCCTGGGCAGCAGCGAGAAGTTCAACGAAGTGCTGACCCCGCTGGCCGACAAGCTGAACGCCGCCCTCGGCGCCAGCCGGGCCGCCGTCGATGCGGGCTACGCCCCCAACGACTGGCAAGTGGGCCAGACCGGCAAGATCGTGGCCCCGAGCCTGTACATCGCCTGCGGCATCAGCGGCGCGATCCAGCATCTGGCGGGCATGAAGGACTCCAAGGTGATCGTGGCGATCAACAAGGATGCCGAAGCGCCGATCTTCAGCGTGGCCGACTACGGCCTTGAAGCTGATTTGTTTGTGGCCGTGCCGGAGCTAGTCACCAGCCTCTAGCACGAGCCTTCCAACTTGCACTTCACCTCCCCAAGCCGCTTGAGTGTTCCCATGACTGATCGTATGAAAGACAAAGTAGCCATCGTGACCGGCGGCGCCAGCGGGATAGGCAGAGCCTCGGTGCTGACGTTTCTTCGCGAAGGTGCACGGGTCGTCGTGGCGGACCTCAGCGTCGCGCGGGGAGAAGAGACGCTTGCATTGGCTACCGAAGAAGGGTTTGCCGATGCGGTTCGCTTCTTCCGTGGTGATGTATCCAGCGAGGCAGACGTCGAGTCGATGGTGTCGTTTGCCGTGACCACCTTCGGAGGGCTCGATTGCATGTTTAACAATGCCGGCGTCGGAGGTGCCATGGGCGCCGTGATCGATACCACTGTGGAGGATTGGGACAAAACCCAGGCCGTGCTGCTGCGTTCCGTCTTCCTGGGCATCAAGCACGCCGGGCGTGCCATGCGAACGAGTGGGCGAGGTGGGTCCATCATCAACACCAGCTCCACAGCAGGCATGGGTGGTGGTAGCGGGCCAGCGGCCTATTCAGCGGCCAAGGCCGGTGTGGTCAACCTCACCCGGTGCGCGGCCGTCGAACTGGCTACCGATCTCATCCGCGTGAACGCCATCGTCCCAGGGGGCATCCGAACACCACTGGTCCCCGTTGGGGATGACGCGGCGATGCTGAAATTCATGAAAGGTCGACAGCCCTGGCCGGCGGCAGGCCAGTCGGAGCACATCGCCAATGCCGCCCTGTACTTGGCCAGCGACGAATCCAGCTTCACCACCGGGACCACGTTGGTCGTGGACGGTGGCTTGCTTGCATGGGGGCCGAGTTTGTTTCCTCATGACCACGCCTCATCGCACATCGGCTTCAGCGATCGCAATACGCGATAGAGCGGGTACGTAGCGCCGGCTAAGTCCCCCGCCAAAAAGCGCTACAGCCCTTAAAACATCATGCAAAACCATCCAACCAAAATGGACATACAGCTTCACCACTGCGTCCATTCCCGTTCGATGCGTGTCCAGTGGCTGCTGGAGGAAATGGGATTGCCCTACGAATTGATCACGCATCAGTACAACCCAGCCAACTTCGCCACGCCTGAGTTCCGAAAAATCAATCCGATGGGCAAGATTCCCGCGCTGGTCGACAACGGCCAGCCCATGGTGGAATCCATCGCCATCATGGCCTACTTGCTAGGTCGCTACGGCATCGATTCGACCCTGAATGTGTCTGCTCATGACCCCGAATACGGCGCCTTTCTTCAGTGGCTGCATCTGGCCGAAGCAGGTATGGCCAACTATGCTTCTGTCTACATCGGGCATCGGGTTCTGCAGGGCCATCGCTATCAAGTAACCGAGCCCTTTCTGGGCTATTGTGAAGAACAGATCGACAAGGGCCTGAGCTACCTCACCCAGACACTGAGCGATCGAGACCATCTCTTGACGCGGGGTTTCACCGCCGCAGACATCGCCATCGGCTGGACCTTGTACATGCTTCATACGATGTGCAATCGTCCCCTGCCGGAGGGCCGCTTGCAGGAATACCTGGCCCGCCTTCAAGCTCGGCCCGCCTGGCAAAAGATTGCACCGCCCTGGACCGGTCCCACAAAAAACTGAGCTGACCAAACACCGATGGCCTCAGGTGACCCTATAAATTTCCCAGTAGACCCTGCGTCCCGCCAAAAACCGACCTCGGCCGACAAAGACTGACTGCGTCATCCATGCGTACCGCGGATCACCGGTTTCGTACCGTGGCGCGCTGCGAAAGTACAAATCTTCAAAAGCTGTCTCGCCTTGCGATGAAGCGGCAAGCTTGTACTTTTCGCTCTGTTCCACAACCCCCATGTACTGGGCATAGATGACTGCCCCATCGTGGCTTTTGAACTGGGCGCGCACATCAACACGCCCCCACCCGTCTGCCCCGTCCAGCACCCAGTCATGCCCCCCTTCGAGCACTTCGCCGTTCAGACGCGGCCCATGGATCGGGCCTGAACCACAGTACGCCACACGACGATGGCCGTAGGGACCGACCCCCACCACATGCAGCGCCTTCACAGGCGCTTCATAGGAAAAAACATGTTCGAATTCCATCAATTGCTCCTCATCGACCGCAGTCAGCCCCATGCAGCACACGCAGTGCAGGAAAGAGTTTCATCGGTACTTACAGAGATCCTCGCGACCATTCCGGGCTGGGAATTCCCACCGAGTTGAATCAGTGGTTCTCGCGCAAGAGCGACGAGTTCACATTCAGGCCGCGCGGGAATTGGAAGGCGCAGGCGATGGCGCCGAGGTGTTCACACGAACGCGCTCGCACAGTTGAATCATGCTGCCGTCGTCGTCATAAAAAATGAATGACTTGAGCCTCCCCCCCTGAACCGACCACACATAGTCGGTCTGCATTTCGTATCCAGCGGCTTTGATTTTTTCGAACCAAGTCTCGATGCCCGACACATCGAATGCGAGCTCCGAAATACCCACATAGCCATAGCGCAGGTATTTCCTGTCAACCGCGCGAACCAGCGGCACAGCGGGCTGCTGGAGCTCGATCAGAGCGCCTTCGGTCGAGGAGAGCATCACCATCCTGGACTTCGCCCCCTGGATCTTGAAGATGTCGTCCAAGGTCGCCTGGGTAAAAAACTGACGCGAGCCTTCACCGCCAGGAATCACGGTGTCCATTTGCACCGAGAAACCCAGCACATCGCGGTAGAGCGCGAGTGACTTCTCCATATCACTCACTACCAGGCAAATGTGGTGGAACTTCATAGGCAACTCCTCGGTAGATAGGTGGACATCAGGTGCTTCAAGCGTCAAGGCGTCAAGGCGTCCACCAGAAGCTGGACATCCTGGACATTCTCAAGATCAGCACACAGTTCGATCGCCTCTCTCAGCTTCTTTTCCGGCAGCGGCACCGCAGCGTAGGGAACACACTTCCAGAACTTCTGAGCAAGGTCGTCCCAATTCATCGGGTTGCGGGTATGGCCACGCACGTACTTGGTGGTCTCCTTGAAGATGCGCCCGTCGAGCAGTGCGATCTCCACCGTGAATCCTTCAAACTGGTCGCTGTGCGCTGGATCGAACTCGACACTGATCTTTTTCATCAGCTCGCGCTTGTCCTGCCGCTCGATCTGTTCCATCGTGAAGTCGCCGAGGAAAACATCGCCGGTGATCGCTGCGGTGGCCACCGTATAAGGCGTGCTGAACAAGGCCTGGGCCGGCGTTCGCGGGTTCCATTTGGCTTCTGGTGGTTCAGTGGTCATGCGGGCCCCAGAGCTGCCGACACAGCGAATCCGGGCGATATCTGAATGCTTGATCTCATTGCGCCGCATGATCTCGACCGTACCCGCGATGAAAGAGTGAGTGAACTTGCAAGCTGAATAGGGCTTCATCGACAAGCCCTCGGCGTACATCCATCGCTCGCCCAGGCCATCAGTCAAGAGTTCGGGGTAGAACTCATCCCACCCCAAATGTCGAAAGGAGCCACCGGGTACACCCAGGTAGATCCCCTTCGGCCCGGTGATACCCCGCTTGGATAACAGAGCCGCCTTGATGCTGGTCTCCCCGGCAAAGGAGTGCTGCACGCGGGCCATCTGGGTGCCCTCGGCGTATTTCTGCATCTCGGACATGCCATGCACCGAATAGGCAATGCCCAGAGCGTTCCAGGTTTCTTCTACCGTCAGGCCCAACAAACGCGACACGGAGGCGGTGGCACAAAGAGGTCCGTTGTATTCCCCTGGAACACCCCAGGAGGCGTGGGGCATCCCATTCATGGCGGCATTCGAGCGCACACTGAGTTCGGCGCCCGTGATGTAGGCCACCAGAAACTCCTTGCCCGATATGCATTCTTTTGCAGCGCCCAGTGCAGCCAGCATGGCGGGCAAGTTCCACTCTGTGACATGCCCACCGGTCTCGTGCACATCGCCCATGTCAATGCCGCGCGCCATCACCCCGTTGGCGAAAGCAGCCAGAGGCGCCGGAACACGATGCCCGTAGATCAATATCTTGCTGTCAGGTCGCCCGCCCCATTCGCTGACCTGCTCGACAATCTGGGGAGACACCTCCCACTTGGAGCCCGCAATGGTCACAGCCAAGGTGTCGAGGATGGCCTTCTTCGCGATCTCGATCACCCCAGTGGGGATCTCTTCGAAGCTCGTCTGTACCACCATGGCGGCCAGTTTCCCGGCGGGGTCTTGGTCAGGTGAGATGGACTTCAGCGCTTTCATCGCTTGCCTCATTCAGAAAGTTGGCTCGGGCTCAAGGAACCACACACGAACTTGATCCCGTTGTCGATTCAACCGTCGACAACCCGGGGGCTAACGCCCGCTGTCATGACGCTACTGAGGGCGCCAGCTGCGCTTGCTGCGTCACGGGTCGAACGTCGCTCAGCAGGAAGTGCGACAACGCAGGGATCAGCACCAGTGCACCCACCATGTTCCAGACGAACATGAAGGTCAGCAGAATGCCCATGTCAGCCTGGAACTTGATGGGAGACAGCACCCAGGTCACCACACCCGCGGCCAGTGTGACGCCCACCAGGGCCACCACCTTGCCGGTGAACCGCAGCGCCCGGGCGTAGCTTTCTCGCAGGGGCAAGCCACTGCGCTGAAAGGCCAACTGCACGCTGAGCAGGTACAGGGCGTAGTCCACACCGATACCCACACCCAGGGCGATCACCGGCAAAGTGGCCACCTTGACGCCGATGCCCAGGAACACCATCAGCGCCTCACACAACAGCGAAGTGATGACCAGCGGCACGACGGCCACCACGACCGCACGCCAACTGCGAAAGGTGATGAAGCACAACACCACCACCGACGCATAGACCAGCCACAACATCACGTGATTGGCCTCACGCACCACAATGTTCGTGGCGGCCTCGATGCCCGCAGACCCCGCCGCCAGAGACAGCTCGACTTGATCGGTGTTGTGCAGGGGCATGAAAGACTCCACTGCATCGACCACGCTCTGCAGCGTGCCTGCCTTGTGGTCCTTCAGATAAGCGATCACGGTACCGACGGAGCGATCGCCGTTGATGACGTCCGGGTTGGCCAGGCTGACCTGGTTCAACGCATCCGACAACACCGCAGGGTCGCGGTTGATGGACATCCAGCGCAGGTTGCCTTCAAAGAAGCCCGGCGTGGTGTTGCGCACCAGGCTGGCGGCAGACACCGTGGTCTGCACGCCTGGCAGATCGCGCAGCACCTGATCCAGGCGGTCTTCCACCATCAACGCGGGGTACTGGCCCAGACCCCCCTCCGGCGTTTTGACGATGACGGCGAAGAGATCACTGGACAGGCCGAAATGCGCAGTGATGAAGGCGTTGTCCTTGTTGTAGCGGGAATCGGCGCGCAGTTCGGGCGCACCCGGATCAAGGTCACCGATCTGCAGGTACTGGCGTTGCCAGAGCCCGAAGGCCCCCAGCAGCACCGCCACACCCACGGCCCCCAGGGCCCATCGACGCTCGCAAAATTTCTCCAGCGCGGCAAACAGCTTGTCGAGCGCGCTCGCTTCCTGCCCGGCCTGCCCACGCAGACTGCGCGCCGCAGCCTTCGGGCTCACACCGACATACGACAGCAGGATGGGCAGGAGGATCAGGTTCGTGAACACCAGCAGGCTGATGCCCAGGCTGGCGGCCAGCGCCAAGTCACGGATCACCGGAATGTCGATCAGGCTGAGCACTGCCAGCCCCACCACGTCTGCCGCAAGGGCGGTGAGACCGGCCAGGAACAGGCGGCGGAAGGTGTAGCGCGCCGCCGCGTAGCGATGGGTGCCCCGACCGACATCCTCCATGATGCCGTTCATCTTCTGCGCGCCATGCGACACGCCGATGGCGAAGACCAGGAAGGGCACGAGGATGGAGTAGGGATCGAGCGCACGCCCCATCTGGTGCAACAGCCCCAACTGCCAGACGACAGCCACGATGGAGCAGGCCAGCACCAGCACCGTGCTGCGCCAACAGCGGGTGTACGCGAAGATCACCAAAGCAGCCACCAGTGCCGCGATCGCAAAGAACTGGGCCACTTCGCCCAGGCCATCCATCAGGTCGCCGGCCAGCTTGGCAAAGCCGATGATGCGCACCTGCGCCGTGCTGCCCCCCAGGGGACGCACCTTGTCTTCCAGCGTGCGGGAGAAGGCCGCGTAGTCAAGCGGCTTGCCGGTATCCGGGTCGCGCTCCAGCAGCGGCACGAACACCATGCTGGAGCGCTGATCGGTGGCCACGATGGAGCCGACGATGCGGGCGCGTTCGATATTCTGGCGCAGGCGATCGATGGATGGCGCGGAGCCGTCGTAACGATCATCCAGCACCGGGCCACCCGCAAAGCCTTCCTCGGTCAGCTCGGTCCAGCGCACAATCGGCGTCCACAACGAGCGCATGAAGGCCCGGTCCACGCCCGGCGTGAGGAACAAGGTGTCGTTGACCTTGCGCAGCACTTCCAGATAGGCGGGATCGTAGATGTCGCCCTTCGGGTTCTCCACCACCACACGCACGGCGCTACCGAGGCCGCGCAATGAATCCTTGTGCTTGGCGTAGTTCTGGATGTAGGGGTGCGACTGCGGAATCATGCGCTCGAAACTCGCATTCATCTGCAGATGCAGCGCCTGAAGGGAAAGCCAGCAAGTCGCCAGCACACAGGCGACGATGATGGCGATGCGGTGGTTGAAGATCAAACGTTCCAGCGCATTGCCTGACTGGCTATCGAAATCGGCAGGATCGCGCACCACCGGAAGGTGGTCCATCGCTTGACTCTGAGAGGCCATGGGTTGTTCGTTCAGGGTTTCTCGGACACGGCGGTCCAGGGCAGCACGCGCACTCCGGCGATGCCGCTGAGCAGCACGTGCTCGCCATGCAAGCGCACACCGGTGTAGGGCATCGACCGCGGAGGGCGCACCGATTGGAACTTCAGGCCACCGTCCGTGCTGGAGAGCCACTGCCCACCCGCCGTGACCAGCAGCATGCGCTTGCCGTCGGGGCTGACATCGCCGTCCATCACCGCAGCCCCCGCTGGCAGATCCACCCGCTGCCAGGTCTGCGCGCGGTCGTGGCTGGCGTACACCGAGCCACGCAGTCCGTATGCCACCAACACATCGCCCTGCCCCGCCAGGCCGAACCAGCTGCCGCTGTAGCCGGTGCTGCGCGCAAAGAAGCGACGCGTGCCGCGTTCGAGCTGAAACACGGTACCGCGTTCACTGGCCAGGTACAGCTCACCGCCGATGCCGCGCACCGCGTTGAGGTTGAAGAACTGCGGGTTGTCCACCTGCTCGTAGGCCGGGGTCCAGTGCTGGCCACCGTCGGTCGTGACCACCAGGGTGCCAAACGACCCCACGGCAAAGCCGCGCTGGGCATCTTCGAACCAGACGCCCAGAAACGGCACCGAAGGCCCGCCTTGGTAGTTCGCTGCCACGTTGCGAAGCACCGGCGCCAGCGCAGGCTGCCCCGCGTCGATCAGCCGTTGGTAGTGCGCAGCAAACTGCTCGGCAGCACGACGGCCGTCAAACTGCTTGCGCCAGGTGAGGCCCCCATCGTTGCTGTGAAGGATCACACCGTCGTGCCCCACGGCCCAGCCCAGATCGGCATTCGGAAAATGCACAGAGGTCAGGTCGGAGCTCACCGGTGCCGCCACTTGCCGCCAATGGCTTCCGTCGTCATCCGACACCGCGATCAACCCGCGCAGACCGACCGCCACCCATCGCGGCCCGGCCTGGCTCAAGGCCAGCATGCTGCGCCGCTCGACGCCCTGGACCTTCGCTGCCGGCATATCCAGCGGATCGGTGAACCCAGTCGCTCCGCTGACACGCAGACCCACCAGGCAGAGCACAACGGGCAGGCAGCGCAACAGTCCTGAAAACAGTCCTGAAATTCGAATCACAGCGCCTCGCACGTGACAGTTCAAAAGGGAATCGGCACGCTTGGCGTGACGCTGTGCGTGCCTACCGTGCGTTGGCCGATCAGCGAACGCCCGCAGCCTGCATGGCCTCGGGCGTGAAGCCAGATTGATCCATCATCTTGTTTTCTGACCGCAGGAAGGCGCGGCTGTCACCACCCAACCAGTTGGACATCACGTAGTTGTTCTTGATGAGGTCGTAGACGATGAAGGGGTTCGACCAGGTAGAGGACGCCTGGTCATAGGTCAGGAAGAGGCTGTTCAGTCCGACTCGGTAGAGCTTGCCACTCTGGTCATAGGCTTCGGAAACAACAATGGTCCAGCTGTCCTCATCCACGTAAAAGCGTCGCTTGCTGTAGATGTGGCGCTTGCCGGCCTTGAGCGTCGCCTCCAGCACCCAGACGCGGTGCTTTTCCCAGCGCAGGTAGTCAGGGTTGACGTGGTCTTTGCCAAATACGTCCGACACCTTAAGTGCTGTGTTATGCAGCTTGTTGGTGTTGTAGGGCACAAACACTTCCTTCTTGCCCACCAACTTGAAGTCGAAGCGGTCAGGCCGACCTTCGTACATCGAAATTTCGTCGTAGACGATCGCACCGCCGTAGGTGGGTGCAGGCGTGTCATAGGCAAACTCAGGTGCGACACGAACGCGCCGCTGACCGGTCGAATAGCTGTAGTAGAGCTGGGACGCCTTGCTGTAGTCTTTCGAGTAGATGATCATGGTCTGGCGTCCCACTTGGGAAGCCGGACCGTTGTAGCGGATTAGCGACTTCTGCTTGTATGGACCAACAATGGTTTCTTCCTTCTCGTCCGCATACAAGTTGATGCTTTGCAGCGACAGGTCGCCGATCAGGACAGGCGCACCAGATGCGTCGACGAGATAGCTCCATGCCCGCCATGTTTGAGACGGGGTCTGCGGCCGCAGGAAATGGTTCCAGAGCACCTCGTAGCCATTCTTTGGCAGTGGGAACGGTACGGGTCCATAGTTGCCTTCCACCCCGTCACCCTCGCCCACCATCTTCGATCTGGTGGCGTTCTTGGCGATCTGCTGAAGCTCCCAAGTTGAATACCGCTGCGTGCGATGAGTCTTGTAGATGTCCGCACGGAAGCTTGGGAAGCGAATCATCAAGCCTTTGACGCCTTCAGGCACGGCATCACCGTACTGAGCCATGTTCTTGGCGTCGATCGAGAACAAGGGCTTTTCTTCAGGGAATGGGTCCACGTACTGGCCACTACCAGCCCTGTAAGCACGTGGAATAGCCAGCTTGGCATCGCTATAAGCAGGAATGGAGCCATCCGCGTTGGCACCCTTCTCAGCGCCAAAAGGAGTGAGCGTGGAGCCAAGCTGCCTGGCCTCTTCAGCCGATACCGAGGCCATAACTTGGGAGCCGTGCAAGGCCACCGCGCAAGCGGCCAGTAGGAAGGTCTGAAATTTCATTTTGATTTCCTCTTGCGTGTGTTCAGAAGGTGGACTTGACAGTCAACGCGACCCAGCCGCGGTCGTTGAGCTGATAAGTGCCATTGCCGGCGATGTAGTGCTCCGGACCGCCGGCGTAATACGGTGCCGTACCCTCACGAACGCGGCTGTAGTAGCCCTTGTAGCTAAGACCGACCGTCGTCTGGTTTCGCACGGTCGTCGTCAACCCCACGGAGTAGGACACTGTCCCCTGGTTGCCACTGCTCAGCGTGGCGCCGTTGCCCAGCAGTCCAACCGTAGCGCTCACCGGCGCCGAGAAGTCGATGCCAGGAAAAACCTGCAACCATTGCGGGCTGAAGAGCGCCGACAGGTTGACGACATCACGCGTCGAACACCCCACCCATTTGCTGCCACAGGCTGCGGTGTTGGCTCCTTTAAAGAGAGCCTCGTTCTTAGTCACATCCAGCAGGCGGCTATACGCCACTTCAACCACCGCAATGCCGGTCTGATACAGCGCATTGGGTGTGAGCCCAATCTGTGCGTTGGCCAGCATGTGAAGTGTGTTGCCTCGGGCACCCTCGCGCCCTGTCAAGTCACTGGCCAAGGGCCCTGTGTTGGAGTTGAGCGCCGTTCCACGGCGGTAAGACACTTCAAAGCCCGCGCTGACGTCCCCAATCTGACGGTCCAAGCTCAAACCAAGCAGGCGAACCCCGGTGGCATACGACAGGTGATAGTTCGTCGCACCACCCACCACACCGATCATCGGTGCCCATGGCTGCGTTTCGTCGAAATAGCGATAGTAGGCACCGAAGGTGGTGCTGGGCATCGACTCGGGTGACCAGCGCAGGCTCAGGCCATGGTTGCCAGCATCCTTGGGCTCAAAGTCTTGTCCTCGATTCACCAAAGCAGGCCCGAGCAAACCACGGTCGGGCCCGACAAACAGGAAGTCCGCGATGCCCAGGTAAGTGCCACCTGCGGGCATCCGGTTGCGATTCCATTCAAAGAAGTACTGACCCGACAACGCTAGTTCAGGCGTCAACTGAACTTGACCATACACCTGACCACGCGGCAGAAAGAGTTCCTTGGCTTCCGCGCCAGGATTGGCCAAAGACTTCCCCACATCAATGTTGGCCTGGCCGTAGGAGATTGAGTGAAAAGGGAAGAAAACCGAGTTACCCCAATATTGCGTCTGGCGCCCGACCTTGAGAGAAGCGCGATGTCCAGAGAAATCTGCGCTGGTGTAGACAAAGGCATCCAACAGCTGTGCGCCCTGCCGATACCAGCGCTTGGTGTAGTCGCTGTACGTGTTGCCGGTGTAACTGGTGAGTGCCGAGTAGGGCACCGTGCCATTGAAGGTACCTGGGGCGTACGCGACTTGATCGTCATACGCGAAGTCCTTCCATGCGGAGGCACTGATGCGCAGACCATGGCGGCCCTGGTAGGTCGCGTCAAACTCCGAGATCACGCTGACCATGTTGGTCACGATGTCGCCACGCTGAGCGAACTTGTTGTCCGACTCGTCATACGACACATTGGTGCTGATGCGAGAGTCGGCGTTCTGCGCTCGCACGCCCAGGTTGTAGGTGAGTGTGTTGTCCCACCTGACCTGCCAGTCATCGTCTGCTACCAGCTCCACCGAATGGGCGCCACCAGCCATGCAGGCCAAGGCCGCAGCCAGAGCCACTTGCATGCGACGGCCACCGCTCTGGGGCACGGCCAGCGGGCGCAGCCCGAATTGCATACCGTTCATCGATCGTCTCCTCTTTCTTGGTTGATGCGCTCCACGCGCACGAGGGGATGACGCGTCGCTCCGGGCACTTCCCGGCTCGCGCGTCAGCGGCTCGCAAGCGCCGCTACCCTGAAGAGGATGATGAAAATATGCACGCTTTCGCTCATCGTCCGATCAGACACTTTTGGCCCGACGGCACGCACGAAGCCGCGCTCGTGGAAGCGCCTGGCGCCCAAAAATAAAAAGGCCGTGGCGCGCGAACAGCGCCACGGCCCTGTGGGCAGGAAAGGCTCAACGGATCAGGCCCAGGCGCCGCGCCACGCTCACGGCTTGGGTGCGGTTGGAGGTACCCAGCTTGACGTTGATCTTGCGCAGGTGCGCACGGATGGTGGTTTCAGTGACGAACAGCTTGTCAGCGATGGCAAGGTTCGATAAACCCAGGGTGAGCTGGTCAAGGATCTGAACTTCCCGTGCGCTCAAGGTGGCCTCGGTATCCACGCTGGGCGCCTCGGGTTGCTCTGCTTCGACACTGACCCCGGCACGCTGCAACAGCCGATCAACAAAGGCCAGCAGCGCGTTTCCAGTCGGTGGATCTACCGCTTCTGCCCGCGCCAAGCGGAACTCGCGCACCAGCTCAATGATGGCCGGCCCTTCATCCAGGAACGTGCGTACGAGGCCTTGCGCAGCGGCGGCCTGCAACGCACTCTCAATACTGCGCATGGCCAAGCGCCGCTGGCCACTGGCGTGCTGCGCCTTGGCGAGCAAGATCCCCAGCTTCAAAGCGCGCCGGTTCCGGTGCATGGCATAGGCGTCGGCCTGCAGTGCCTTGATCTCGCCTACCAGCTCTTCGCGCACACTCCCCATCAACGCCACACGTATGCGACACACAGCCAGTGTTTCCACGTCGTTGGCCGGCAGAATCAAGCCGCGCAGGCCATTCCAGGCTTCCGGTGCGGAGGCTCGCTCCGCATGCGTATGCGCCTCCGGCACAGCATGCCGCACCACCGCCATGCGTGCACGCTCCAGCTGGGCTGCCGCAAAGACACGCGGCAAACCCGCCTGACGGCCAAAGAATTCCAGCTCGCTCAAACGCCGCCAAGCGTGGTCATCATCGCCACGATCCATGGCGATGCGAGCCTGGATCACGTGACTGATGACCACATGATCGGGCAAGGCGTATTCACGCACGATGGGCAAGTACAAGGCCAGCAACTGCTCGGCTTCGTCGAGCTCATCCATCTCATACAGCGCCTCTGCCAAGAATACAGCGGCAATCGATTTGGCCGTGCTGCGGCTGCCAAAAGACGCAGGCGCACTGCTCAAGGCCACGCGGAAATGCGCCACCGCCTGGCGCACACGCCCTTGCACCAAGTCCACCAGCCCTTCCACGCACATGGCGTAGACCACCGGGAATGCCTCCTGACTTTCCGGATCACTGCCTGCGCGGCTGGCTCCCTTGAGAAGTTCGATCGCTTCGTAGTAGCGATTGGCTGCGACCTGGAAGGTGGCCACGGTGGTGGCCAGCACGTTGTAGGCAAAGCCTTTTTTGACTGCATGCTTGACCAGGCTCTCCTCCGCCAGCCATACACCCTCCTCATGGCGGTCCAGGATGCCCAGGATAAAGGGGCGCAGCACCTCGGTATCGGCTTCGAAGCGCTGGGGCGCTGCGCCCAGCGTTGGATCGCTCTCCATGCGATCGATCAAACACAAAGCCTCCGGGCTGCGCCCTGTGAAGGTGAGTGCCCAGGCATGGGTGATGCCCAGGCTGGGATGGCGATGTCGCACCCACTCGGGCATGCTGTCCAACCATCGAGCCAGCAGACGAAAGCGCCCCTGGAACAACAGCCGGTCGCTGTGTGCAAGCAACAGCGACAGCGCATATTCCATGTCTGTGCTGGCTACCGCGTGCTCGATGGCCGGGATCGGACGGTTCTCCTGGAGGTACCACTGCGCTGCCCGACGGTGCAGCGCAGGAAGTTCATCGGGGTACAGGCGCCGCAACTGGTTGCGCAGGAAATCGGCAAACAGCCCGTGGTATCGGTACTGCCTGCGCTCGGCATCCAGCGTCGTGAGACAGACATTGCTGCGCGCCAACCGCTCCAGCATCTGCGCCGCATCGTCGCGCTCACACACCGCATTGCAAAGGGAAACGCTGAGTTCGCTCAAGACGCTGGTTTGCAACAGGAAGCGTTGCACCGACTCCGGCTGTCGCAACAACACATCTTCCGCCAGGTACTCGGCCACTGCGGCATTGGAGCCAGAAAACGTGGCGATGAATGACTGCGGGCTGCTGCGATCCTCCAGAGCCGTGGCCGCTAACCACAGTGCCGCTGGCCAGCCCTCGGTATCCCCGTGCAGTTTGGTGACATCGTTTTCGCTCAGGTTCAAGCCACACTGAGTGCGCAGGAAGTCATCGGCCTCGGCGCGGGAGAAACGCAGACGCAGTTGGTCGATCTCCACCAACTGGCCCAGAGCCCGCAGGCGCCCAAGTTGCAGGTTCGGCGTCTCCCGTGACGCCATCACCAACTGGCCGTGGTCGGGCAAGCGCGCCAGCAGCAGGCGCAGGAGCTCATCAATGGCCCGGTTTGAAACCGCTTCAAATTCGTCGATGAACAAGGCGAAGGGATGCTCGCAGTCGGCCACCTGGTCGATGAGCTCGAAGGCAATGCGGTCAATGGCGGCCTCCCCCCCGTCACCCTGAAGTCCGGACGGCAAGGTTTGGGGCAGGCGCAAGATCCCCACCAAGGCCCCGATCAGGTGAAGCAGGAAGCGGCGATAGTCGTCGTCCAGCGCATCCAGGGTGAGCCATGCAACCGCCACCTCAGCCTTGCTGGCTTGCAGTTGCGCCAGGTACTGGCGCATGGCGGTGGTCTTGCCAAAACCGGCCGGCGCGCGAAAGAGTACCAAGCGTGCAGAAGTGGCTGCCGGGCGCAGCACCAAGTCGACGATTTCGCTTCGTTGCACGCTGCGCAAACCCAACGAGGGTGGCACCAATTTGGCACGGCGCAAGCGGGTGGCGCCGTGTAAATCGGGGATTTTGGACAGCATGGGCTTCACCAGCGGCAAAGAACCAGGGATCGTGTTTTCAAGCTGCGGCAGGACGGCATCCATCGAAACATATCTCCAGGGCTCCAGGGGGAAACGCAATTCTCCCGCGGCCACAGCCCATCGCCCACCCGGGCATCCACCTGTGCCCCGCACGGCAGGAGTGTCCGTTCGGACGATGCGCAAGCTGCCGCGCACTTTGAAAGTATGGCCCTGCGACCTCGCGCCTTGACCCCTCAAGACCCGGGCGCAACAACCCTTCGGTATTGCCGCGCGCTTTGCTCCTCCAGTGCCCCCACAGAAGCGTCCGGCCCGGACCCCCATGAGGAGAGCCCCCACATGCAATACACACTCGATTTTTCAGGCCAGCATGTGCTGGTCGTTGGCGGCTCCAGCGGCATCGGCAACACCATTGCGCAAGCCTTTGTCACCCAGGGTGCACAAGTGCACGTGTGGGGCACGCGCGCCAGCGCGGCGGACTATGCGCACGACAGTGACATGCGCGGCCTGGGGTATACCCAGGTCGATCTGGCCGATCCACACACGATCGAGCACGTCAACGCACCCTTTGACCAACTGGATGTCCTGGTGCTCTCTCAGGGCATCGTGCTGTACGAACGCGCCGAGTTCGAGCTGGCCAATTTCCGCAAGGTGGTGGAGGTCAACCTCAACAGCGTCATGGCCTGCTGCATGCGCTTTGAGAGCCAGCTCAAGGCCAGCCAGGGTTCTGTGGTGGTCATCAGCTCCAGCTCCGCATTTCACTCCACCCGTGGGAACCCCGCGTATGGCACGTCCAAGACCGCGGTGATGGGCCTGGTCCGCAACCTGGGCGATGCCTGGGCGCCAGAAGGCATCCGCGTCAACGGCATTGCACCCGGCCTGGTGCCCACCAAGATGACACGTGCCACCACGGAGCACCCCAAGCGCAAGGCCGCCATGTGCGCGCAGATTCCCATGGGCCGGCTGGGCACCACCGAGGAAGTCGCCGGCGTGGCCCTATTTTTAGCCTCGCCCATGGCGGCCTACATCGTGGGCCAAACCCTGCCAGTCGATGGCGGCCTGACACTGCGTTGAGGACCAGGCATGAGCGACACCCCCCCTGAACCCTGGCGCCAACTGGTCGATACCGACCGCCTTCTCGCTTGGATGGACAGTCTGGCCCTGGGCCAGGGTCCTATCGAAAATGCCCAGGTGCTGAGCGGCGGCACACAAAACGTGCTGCTGCAATTCGACCGTGCCGGGCGCTCCTACGTGCTGCGCCGGCCACCCAACCACCCACGCATGGATGGATCACAAACCATGCGACGCGAGGCCCGCGTGCTGGCGGCGCTCGCTCACACGGAGGTGCCCCACCCCCACCTGATTGCTGCCTGCGACGACACCTCGGTGCTGGGCTGTGGGTTCTACCTGATGGAACCGGTGTCAGGCTACACCGCCACATCAGGCTTGCCCAGTGCCGCAGCAGCAGACCCGGTCTGGCGCGAGCGCATGGGCTTGTCGATGGTCGAAGCCCTGGCGCAGCTCGGCCGCGTGGACCATGAAGCCGTGGGCCTGGCTGACTTCGGCAAGCTCGACGGCTTCCTGCAGCGCCAGGCTGGGCGCTGGCAATCACAACTGCAGTCCTATGCCGACTACGCCGGCTGGCCCGGCGCATCGGGCCTGCCAGATGTGGATCACATCGCCACCTGGCTCAACGCCCATGTGCCCGCGAGCTTCCAACCGGGCATCGTGCACGGTGACTACCACCTGTCCAACGTGATGTTCCGCCATGACGCGCCAGCGATCGCCGCCATCGTCGACTGGGAGATGAGCACACTGGGCGCACCGTTGCTGGACCTCGGCTGGATGCTGGCAACCTGGCCTGACGCCCAAGGCGGCGCGATCGTTCCCAAGGTCACGGTCACCCCTTGGCAGGGTTTCCCGGACGCGCAGGCCCTGGTGCAGTGCTACGCCAAACACAGCAACCGCGATCTCAGCGATCTCAACTGGTATGCCGTGCTCGCTTGTTACAAGTTGGCCATTGTGTTGGAAGGCACCTACGCCAGAGCCCATGCAGGCAAGGCCTCGATGGCCATCGGCCAGCCCTTTCATGATGCCGCCCGCCTGCTGCTGCAGCGGGCCCAGACCTGGCTTCAACGCTGACCCTCGACAGGCCGCAACTTTCCCGCCTTGCCCTCATTGGATCCCCCCATGTACTTTGAATACAGCCCCAAGGTTCAAGCGCTACAGACGCGACTACAAGCGTTCTTCGACCAACACATCCTGCCGAATGAGCACCGTTTCGAAGAAGAGGTGGAAGCCAACCGCCGCGCAGGCAACGCCTGGCAGCCGGTACGCATCATCGAAGCATTAAAACCACTGGCCCGCGAAGCCGGGCTGTGGAACCTGTTCCTGCCACATTCCTCGCGTGCGCCGGAAGGGCTGTCGAATCTGGAGTACGCGCCCCTGTGCGAAATCATGGGTCGTGTGCACTGGGCGCCCGAGGTGTTCAACTGCTCGGCACCCGACACTGGCAACATGGAAACGCTGGAGCTCTACGGCACAGAGCAGCAGAAGTCGCAGTGGCTGGAACCGCTGCTGCGCGGAGAGATCCGCTCAGCGTTCGCCATGACCGAGCCCGCCGTCGCTAGTTCGGATGCCACCAACATCCAAACCCGGATCGAACGTGACGGCAACGACTACGTGATCAACGGGCGCAAGTGGTGGATTTCAGGCGCCAGTGATCCGCGCACCCGGATCTTCATCGTCATGGGAAAGACCGACGCTGATGGCCCACGGCATCAGCAGCAGTCGATGGTGCTGGTGCCCGCCGACACGCCGGGGTTGACGGTGGGCGAGCCTCAGCGTGTGCTGGGCTACGACGACGCGCCGCACGGCCACAGCGTGGTGGATCTGGTCAACGTACGGGTGCCTGCAAGCAATGTCTTGTTAGGTGAAGGCAGGGGTTTCGAGATTGCCCAGGGCCGACTAGGCCCCGGGCGCATCCATCACTGTATGCGGTGCATTGGGGTGGCCGAAAAGGCCTTGGAACTGATGGTGCAGCGCGCGCGCAGCCGAGTGGCCTTTGGCCGTCCTCTGGCCGACCAAGGCGTGTGGCGTGAACGCATCGCCGAGTCCCGCATCATGATCGAGCAAGCCCGCCTGCTTGTCCTGAAAACGGCGTACATGATGGACACCGTCGGCAACAAATCGGCCCGAGGCGAGATCGCAATGATCAAGGTGTTGGCGCCCAACATGTCCAGCAAGATCGTTGACTGGGCGATTCAGCTGTATGGCGCCGAAGGCCTCAGTGATGCCACCCCGCTGGCCAATATGTACAAGTTGCAACGCGCCATCCGCTTCACCGACGGCCCTGATGAAGTTCATCGCAACGCGGTGGCCAAGCTCGAACTGGCTCGCACCCTGAGCTAAGGCACAGCCATGAAAGCCCTGTGTTACCACGGCCCCCGCGACCTGCGTCTTGACGAAGTCGCCGATGCGCGGATTGAGGATGAACGCGACATCGTCGTGAAGATGCGTTGCTGCGGGATCTGCGGCAGCGATCTGCACATCTTCCACGGCATGGGCTTCAACGGTGGCAGCGGCTACAGCGTGGGCCACGAAGCTGTGGGGGAAGTGGTGGAAGTGGGGAGCGGCGTACGCCGCCTGAAGGCAGGTCAGCGCGTGATGCTTTCGGCCGCGGTGGGCTGCGGCGAATGTCAAGCATGTGTCGAAGGCAAAGTGATGCAATGCAGCCAACGCGGTGCAGCTACCCGTGCCTACGGCATCGGCATGGGATTGGCCGGTTGCCAGGCAGAGGCCATCCGCGTGCCCGCAGCCGACTTCAACGCCACACCCGTGCCCGAAGGCTTGACCGACGAGCAAGCCTTGATGCTGACGGACAACCTTCCCACCGCCTGGATGGGCTGCTTGAACGCCAACATCCAGCCAGGTTGCGATGTGCTGGTCTTGGGCTTGGGCCCCATTGGTTTGATGACGGTCGAAGCGGCTTGGTTGCTGGGAGCAGCTCGCATTTTTGCGGTTGACCCAGTGGCCGAGCGACGTGCCATGGCTGACCTCCTCGGAGCCCAGAGCTTCGTGCCGGAAGAAGCACAGGCCGCCATCGAAACGGCTACTCGGGGCCGCATGGCTCACTGTGCGGTAGACGCGGCCGGCACCGACCGCAGCCTGCTGTCGGCGCTGCAATGGGTAGGTCGAGGTGGCACCGTTTCGGTGATCGGCGTCGGGCAAAGTGAATCCGTGGGGTTGCCCATACGCGAGGCCTTGCGACGCAACCTCAGCCTACGAATGGGCGTGTGTTCAGTACCCCACTACTGGCCGGCCTTGGTGCCTCTGGTACAGGCCGGTCGATTGCGACCGCAGCGCTACATCACCAATGCGTTGGGTCTGCAAGAGGGCCCCCAAGCTTACGCCCTCTTCGACAGCCGTCATGCGGGCACGCTGAAGGTGGTGATGACGCCTGCCACTTAGAAAGTCCCTAACAATTTTGTTGGCCCGCAGCGGCACTTCGCGGAAGGCGCCGATGACGGTGGGGCCGATCATCCACCACCACGACATTTCAGGACGTCCCAAGACGTCCCGAAGAACATAGAAAGCCCTGGGGAATCAATGCTCTAGGGCTTTTTTCTTGTCCATCAACGGCTCGCGAATTCCCACGTCAACCGAGTTCACATTGCAGGAACTCCCACAGGAACCGCAGAATTCGCAGGAACTGACGCTCTGCCCGCGCATCCAGGCACCGCGTGCCGAAGACCGCTTGTAGGATGGCGACAACAGACTGCCGCCCAGCGCCATCGCCTGGGCTCGCAGCAGAAAAATGTGGGGGTATGCGCGGGGGTACCGACCAGATTTCAAGAAATTAATCTCAATAAAAACAGTAACTTAAGACTGCTTTGAAACTCGCCACCTGGAACGTCAACTCCCTCGCCGTGCGCCTGCCGCAGCTGATCGACTGGCTCACCGCCGAGCAGCCCGATGTCATCGTGCTGCAGGAAACCAAGCTCACCGACGACAAGTTTCCCGCCGCCGCGCTGGCCGAGGCGGGCTGGCAGGCGGCTTGGTTCGGCCAGAAGACGTACAACGGTGTGGCCGTGCTGGCGCGTGAGGCACCGCAGGCCGTGGTGCGCAACATCCCCGGCTTTGCCGATGAGCAGGCCCGCGTGATCACGGCCAGCGTGGGTGGCCTGCGGGTGATCGGCGCTTACTTTCCCAATGGCCAGGCACCGGGCAGCGAGAAGTTTGCCTACAAGATGGCCTGGCTGGAGGCGCTGCGCGGCTGGGTGGCTCAGGAGCTGAGCCAGCATGAACACCTCGTGCTGATGGGCGACTACAACATCGCCCCGGAAGACAGCGATGTGTATGACCCGGTGGCCTGGGCTGGGCAGATCCATTGCACCGATGAAGAGCGCGCGCATTTCAAGGGCCTGCTCGGGCTGCCGCTGCATGACGCCTTCCGGCTGTTCGAGCAGCCGCCCAAGAGCTGGAGCTGGTGGGACTACCGCAACCTGGCCTTCCGCAAGAACCAGGGCCTGCGCATCGACCACATCCTGGTGAGCGACGCGCTCAAGGCCAGCGTCAGCGCCTGCCGCATCGACAAGGCACCGCGCAAGAACGAGCGGCCGAGCGACCACGCGCCGGTGGTGGTGGAGCTGGCTCCGTAGGCGAACTGCTGCGTCGTCCGATCAGGCCAGCGCGGGCACGAACGCCGGCGCGGCCACATCGAGCCATTGCCGGGCAAAGTCTTGCGGGCTCATCGGCTTGGCAAACAGGTAGCCCTGCAATTCATCGCATTGGCAGGCTTGCAGGGTGGCCGCCACACTCTCCAGCTCCACGCCTTCGGCCACCACCCGCATGCCCAGTGTGTGGCCCAGGCCGATGATGGCGAGCACGATGGCGTGGCGGGTCGAGTCGTCCAGCATGTCGTGCACGAACGAGCGGTCCACCTTGAGCCGGTCGATGGGAAAGCGGTTCAGGTAGTTCAGGCTTGAATAGCCGGTTCCAAAGTCGTCCACCGCCAGGGTGACGCCCAGCGCTTTGATCTCGCGCAGCTGGGCCAGATTGGCTTCCACGCTGTGCATCAGGATCGACTCGGTGAGCTCCACCTCCAGCATGCCCGGCGGCACGCCATGCCGGCCCATCGCCTGCCGCAGCCGCTCAGGCAGCCCGCCGTCGCGCAACTGCAGCGTGGACACGTTGATGGCCAGCGGCACGCCCTCGCCGCCATCGGCGCGCCAACGCGACAGCAACGCGCAGGCCGCGTCGATCACCCAATCGCCGATGGCGTTGATCAACCCGGCCTCTTCCGCCACGGGGATGAAGCGGCCGGGTGGCACCTCGCCCAGCTCCGGGTGATGCCAGCGCACCAGCGCCTCGGCGCCCACGATGCGGCGCGTGATGGCGTCCACCCGGGGCTGGATGGCCAGGCGCAGTTCGCCGCGTTCGGCCGCCTGGCGCAGGCGCGATTCGATGAGCAGGCGCGACTGCGCCTCCTGGTTCAGCTCGGGCGTGAAGAAGTGGGCGGCGTCACGGCCGGCCGCCTTGGCCTGGTACATGGCGGCATCGGCATGGCGCATGAGGCTGTCGATGTCGCTGGCGTCGTCGGGGAAGAGGGCCACGCCCACGCTGCAGCTCACGTGCAGCTCGGCACCACCCACGTCATGCGGCGCACGGATGCGAGGCACCAGACGTTCATCGACGATGGTGCGGATCTCGGCCGCGTCATGCACGTCCTGCAGGATCACCACGAACTCATCGCCGCCCAGGCGGCACACGGTATCGCGCCCTCGCACGCCGTCGCACAGCCGCTGGGCCACCGAGCGCAACAACCCATCGCCCACATGGTGGCCGAGGCTGTCGTTGATGGTCTTGAAGCGGTCGAGGTCGATGAAGAGCACGCCCACACGCCCACCGTTCAGGCGCGCCGCAGCGATGGCCGCGCCCAGGCGCTCGGTGCACAAGGCGCGGTTGGGCAGCTCGGTGAGCACGTCGTGCTCGGCGAGAAAGCGGATGCGTTCTTCGTGGCGTTTGCGGTCGCTGATGTCGATGGTGGTGACGATGTAGTGCGACACCGGCCGGGCCTCGGAGGCCGCCGTGGGCAGTGCGGGCCCGTCGCGCACCGCGCTCACCATCACCCAGGAAGGAAAGCTGCTGCCATCGCGGCGCCGGGTGTTGACCTCGCCCTGCCAGCTGCCGCGTTGATCAGCCACGCGCCAGGCCTGGTCGAGCAGCGCCTGCGGCCCGGCGCCAGCGTCAAAGAACAGCGGCGACTCCCCCACCAGATCATCCAGCTCGTAGTGCGTGGCCTGGCAGAAAGCCTGGTTGACGCTGAGCACACGGTGACTGTGGTCAATGATCAGGATGCCTTCGGAGGAGGCCTGGAACACCTTCGCCCACAACTGGAGGCGGCGCTCCATCAGCTTGAGGTGGTTGACGGGCGTGAAGGCCGTGAGCACCGCATCCTGGCCCAGGAAGCTGAGCCGGCGCGCGGACAGCACGGCCCATACCGTCTCGTCGCCGATCTTCCAGGGCACCTCGAACTCGTCCACCGCATCGCGATCGGCCAGTTGCTGGAAGAAGCGCGCCCGCACCGATGGCGTCAGGCCATGGCGCCACGGGTCGCCCTGCCCGGCACCGAGCCAGCTTTGCGCGGGCAAGTTGGCATGCAGCACTTGGTGGGTGGGCACCGACGTGACCACCATCGGGATCGGCAGGGCCTCTACCAGCTCACGCTGAGCCTCGGCGGCACGGGCGCTGGCGGCAAGCTCCTGCTGCAACGTGCGGCCACGGTCGAGCTGGGCCAGCATGTCATTGAAGCCGCGCACCAACCGGCCAATCTCGTCCTGGCTCGACCATTCGGCGCGCAAGGCATGGTTGCCCGACACGGCCACGGCGTCCATCACCCCGGAGAGCCGCTGCAACGGCTTGGCGATGTGGCGGGCGACGATGAACACCGCCATGAGGATCAGGCACAACAGGCTCAGCGCAGTGCCCAGGTGCTGCCACAGGCGGTGGAAGAAGCGATCGATGCGTGCCTGCAGCAGCTGTTCCAGCGACGCCGAGGCCACCTGCCAGGCCGTTCCCAGGCGCTGCACGAAGTTCGAATGGGCGGCGGTGAGCGCCTGCCGGGCGGCCTCGGGATCGGTGCCGAACTGCTGTTGCGCGGCGGCGTTGCGCAGCCCGTCCACGGCGTTCATCAGGGCCTGCCGGCTGGGCTCCAGGTGCTGACGCAGGGCGCCGCTGCCGTTGGCGGCAAAGGCTTCCTGGTAGTCGGATGCCAGGCCCTGAACCGCCGCGTCGAGGCGCCCCTCGAGCAGCAGCCGGCGCGTGCGCGCCACATCGCCATCCAGCGGGGTGCGCACATAGTCGGCACCCAAAGTGAGCAGCTCGGGCAGGCGCAGCAGCACGATGGACATCGTGTAGTAGCTATCCAGGTCAGGGTCCAGGATCAGATTGGACTGGTTGCCCACGCGGGTGATCAGGTCGCGACCGCGGTCAATCGCCAACGCCAACTGGCGCGTCTGCCCGTCATCGTCGTTCAGGGGTTGCAGCGCTTGGGAAAAATCGCGCGCCGGTGCTGCACTGGCCATGTCTGCCCCGTGGCGCACCTCCGCCTCGGTCACCGCACGAAAGTGGCGCACCCATCGCCCTGGATCGCCCTGCGCAGGTGCATCACCGGCCAGCGCCAACAAGGCAGGCTGCAGCGCACTGATGTAGGCGCTGCCTGCCAGCTCCTTGCGCGCGAAGTCGATGGCCAGGAACTTCTCGTTGAGCATGATGCCGCTCACATAGGCGACGGCACTCATGTCGAGCAGAAAAATCAACAGCAACTTCTGGCCAACACGCAGGCGGCCCAACATCTGATACAGCACGGACACGGAACCACTTCGTCAAGACGAGATGCTGCCCCACCGCAAAGCACATGCCGGCCGACAGGCTGTGCCGTGATGTTTTGACACTTCCGGCCCGTTTGAAGGCTGCTCGCCCTCACAATGCGCCCTCATCGACCCCAACCGGTTCGTTCGCCGTGCCTGCCATGCCCCATCTCTTCGACCCGATCACCCTTGGCCAGATCCCGCTCGCCACCCGTGTGGTGATGGCCCCGCTCACCCGCAACCGCGCGCCAGGCCAGGTGCCCAACGATCTGATGGTGCAGTACTACCGCCAGCGCGCCAACCCGGCCACCGGCGCCGGGCTCATCGTCACCGAGGCCACGCCGATCAGCCCGATGGGGCATGGCTACCTGGACACGCCCGGGGTCTACACGCCCGAGCAGGTGGCCGCATGGCGGCGCGTCACCGATGCCGTGCATGCCGAGGGCGGGCGCATCGTGGTGCAGCTCTGGCATGTGGGCCGCATCTCGCACAGCTCGCTGCTGCCGGGTGGCGCCGCGCCTGTCTCCAGCACCGCCGTGCGGGCCCAGGCCAAGACCTTCATCGCCACCGGCTTCGAGGATGTCTCGGCGCCGCGCGCACTGGCCACCGAAGAAATCCCCGCCATCGTGGCCGACTACGCCCACGCCACCCGCTGCGCACTGGATGCTGGCTTCGACGGCGTAGAGATCCACGCGGCCAACAACTACCTGATCGAGCAGTTCCTGCGCGATTCAGTGAACGACCGCACCGACCGCTACGGCGGCTCGATCGACAACCGCACCCGTTTCCTCGCCGAAGTGCTGGACGCCGTGGTAGGCGTGGCCGGTGCCGGCCGCACCGGCATCCGCCTGAGCCCCACCACACCGGGCAACGGCGCTGCGCTGGACAGCGACCCGCAGGCCTTGTACGGCCATGTGGCTGACCTGATCGCCGCCCGCGGCCTGGCGTTTGCACATGTGATCGAAGGCCAGACCGGCGGCGCACGCGACTTCGCGAGCTTCGACTTCGCCGCGCTGCGCACCCGGCTGAAGGTGCCCTACATCGCCAACAACGCCTACACCCGCGAGATGGCCATCGCCGCGGTGGAGCGTGGCGCCGTGGATGCCGTCGCCTTCGGCAAGGCCTTCATCGCCAACCCCGACCTGGGCCTGCGGCTGCGCCGCGATGCCCCCCTGAACCCCTTGGATGCCGGCCGGCTGTACGGCGGCGGTGCCCAGGGCTACATCGACTACCCCACCCTGGAGACCATCTGACATGACCCAACCGCGCCAGCAACACCTGCAGTGGGCCGCCATCGGAACGCTGCTGGGCCTGCTGGCGGCATGCAGTTCTACGCCGCCCCGCCCCCCCGTGC